>Ga0224508_10000010_pt1 | contig 275642 bp, 248 predicted proteins | sample SF_Jan12_sed_USG_4_FD_170157 | JGI IMG/M metagenome (GOLD analysis project Ga0224508, IMG submission 170157) | Sediment microbial communities from San Francisco Bay, California, United States - SF_Jan12_sed_USGS_21 | ecosystem: Environmental > Aquatic > Marine > Sediment | place: USA... | reverse complement strand
GCTCTCGGTGTCGGATCCGGCGGGTCAAGACCTGGAAGACGATAGGGAATGCCATGCTCGGCAAATTCCACGACGCGAAACTGCGATGTGCCCGGTACGCCCTCATAACGACGGCCATCCTGAAGCACCAAAAAGCGCACATCGGGATCGTCGGACGCAACCTGTTCGCCACGCTCGGCAACGACGACTTCGACACGACCATCTCCAATGCGTCGTTGCAGGAACACATTCTCCATTGACCCATCGGACAAGATGCGCTCGCCATAGACCACCGCATTATTGGGCCCGACCTCCGTGAACCGTCCGGGTTCGATGCTGCCGAGATCCGCCTCGCGACGTGCCTCGGCGCCGACTCGATCGATGATTTGAAAAGTCCGCGGTGCCAGATCGAGCGCAAGCCAACCGACGCCCATTGCCAGAGGGATCAGCAACCACATGAGTGGCCGATAGATACCAGAAGGCCCAACGCGACACGCCATCATCGCAGGCATTTCGCTATCTCGATACAAACGACCCAGCGCAATCATGACGGATAGAAACAATCCAATTGGTACGAGTATGGTCAGGTACTGCGCGCCGGAAAGCGCGATGACGTCCATAGCCGCTTCTTTGGGCAGCCTGCCCTTCGCGACATCACCGAGAACCCGGGCAAACTGATTCGTCAGCAAAATCAGCAGCAGCACCATCGTCACGCCCAGCCATGTCCAGGCTATCTCGCGAAATATGTAGCGATCGAGTATGCGGCGCATCGAAGTCTGTGATTTCTTAACCACAAAGGCGGAATCAGTTAGACTACCGCTTTTATTTTGCCCGGGACAGCCTTTGGGTCACAAAGCGCCGGACCATTGCCACCTACAAGAACAAGACACTATATGGACTACTTCACTACCACTAGCAAAGCCTCCCGCAGAGCCGTCGATTGCGTCATCGTTGGCGTGTATGAGCGCGGCAAACTCGGTGCCGGCGCAGCCGACATCGATGCAGCCAGTAAAGGTGCGATCAAGCGGCACATCAAGAATGGCGACATATCCGGCCATTTCGGCCATTGCTTCGTACTGACCGATGTTGCTGGCGTTCGCGCGACTCGCGTCGCGATCGTTGGCCTGGGCAAAGCCGGTTCATTTGACCTTACCAAATACCGCCGGGCACTTGCAGCAGCGCTGAATGCCATATCACGAAGCAAAACACGCCAGATCCTGAATTGCCTGACACTCGAAAACACCAATGGCGCTGGAAGCTATTACCTCGCGCGTCACACAGCTCAAACAGTTGGCGATGTGCTGTATCGCTTCACCGAGATGAAGAGTGGCAAGACGCCCCCGGCGATGCCGTTAAAGAAAGTCGGACTCGCGATCGCGAAACCGGGCGATGCGGCGAAGTCCATGCGCGGCGCCGAACACGGTAGTGCGATCGTTTCGGGTATGTCGCTTGCGAAGGACCTCGGCAATCTTCCGGCGAACGTCTGCACCCCAAGTTATCTTGCGCGCACCGCGCAAAAACTCGCGCGCGAACACAAGAACCTGCAAACGCGCGTCTTGAACGAAACCGAGATGAAGCGTCTCGGCATGCACTCATTATTGTCTGTTACCGCAGGCACGAAAGAAGCCGCACGACTCATTGTCATGCAGTACAAAGGCAAACCAGGCCAAAAGCCCGTTGTTCTGGTCGGCAAAGGCGTCACGTTTGATTCGGGCGGCATTTCATTAAAGCCCGGCCCCGCAATGGACGAAATGAAATTCGATATGTGCGGTGCCGCCGGCGTTATTGGCACGATAGCAGCTGTCGCCGGACTCAAACTGCCGATCAATGTGAATGTTGTGGTACCGGCAGTTGAGAACCTGCCAAGCGGCAGGGCAACCAAACCCGGAGACATCGTCAAGAGCATGTCGGGGCAGACCATCGAGATACTCAATACCGATGCAGAAGGCCGCTTGATTCTCTGTGACGCGCTGACCTACTCGCGTCGCTTCAAGCCCGATACGATCATTGACGTCGCGACATTGACCGGCGCATGTGTTGTCGCACTTGGCCATCACCGCACGGCAGTGATGAGTAACAACGACGACCTGTCGAAGAGCATTGTTGCGGCAGGCGTATCCTCGGATGACTGCGGCTGGCCGATGCCGCTTGGCGAAGAATGGGCAACACAGCTAAAGAGCAATTTTGCCGATATGGCAAACGTCGGCGGACGTGATGGCGGTGCGATCACCGCAGGTTGTTTCCTTGGCAAGTTCACCGATGGAATGAACTGGGCACATCTCGACATCGCTGGTACAGCGTGGAAATCGGGCAAACAAAAGGGTGCGACCGGCCGGCCAGTGCCGATGCTCACCGAATTTCTCTTAGCTCGCTGCGGCGCGTTGCCGTAATGGCCAGGATCGACTTCTACATCCTCAAGCAGGCAGGTCAACACTCGCGTCAGTCCTTTGCCTGTCGACTGGCGGAAAAAGCCTATCGCCTCGATAACACCGTACACATTCAGGTTGGCAGTCACAGCGATGCGGAACGGCTTGACGAACTGCTCTGGACGTTTCGCGATGGCAGTTTCGTGCCCCATCAAATGATCGCGAGATCTGCCGGCGAGCTGCAGTCGCCCGTAACAATCGGTTGCGGCGGCGATCCATGTGAGCCGAGGGACCTTCTTATCAATCTGTGCGACGAGATTCCTCCATTCGCCGAAGCTTTCCCACGCGTCGCAGAGCTTGTAACCTCCGATGACGACTGCAAACAACTGAGCCGCAAACGATTTGCCGAATACCGTAACCAGGGACACACGCTCGAGACCCATAACGTATAGTCCTGCACGGACACCTCGACCCCACCCCGACGACGCATGAACAAGTCCTATCAGCCCAAGAATATCGAGCAGCGCGTGTATGCGCGTTGGGAAGAGCGCGGCTATTTCGCGCCGCAGGGCAGCGGTGAGCCTTACTGCATCATGATTCCGCCACCGAACGTCACCGGCACGCTGCATATGGGGCATGCTTTCCAGGATACGATCATGGATGCGCTAATACGCTACAAGCGCATGCAGGGCTGCAAGGTTTTGTGGCAGCCTGGCACAGATCACGCCGGCATTGCGACACAGATGGTGGTCGAGCGAATACTGAATTCGGAAGGCAGCGGCAAGCGCGACATCGGCCGCGAGAAATTCGTCGACCGCGTGTGGCAATGGAAAGAGGAATCCGGGGGGCAGATAGGTAATCAGTTACGGCGTCTTGGCGCCTCACTGGATTGGAGCCGCGACCGATTCACGATGGACGACAGCCTGTCGCATGCGGTCAGGAAAGAGTTCGTCGACCTGTATGACGAAGGCCTTATTTACCGTGGCAAACGACTCGTGAACTGGGATCCGGTATTGCACACGGCGTTGTCCGATCTCGAGGTCCTTTCGGCGGATGAAGATGGGCACTTGTGGCATTTCCGTTACCCGCTCGCATCCGGTGATGGCCACCTCGTCGTCGCGACAACACGACCCGAGACGATGTTGGGCGACAGCGCTGTTGCCGTTCATCCCAAAGATGACCGCTACAAAGACCTGATTGGCAAAGAGATCGTCCTGCCGATCGTAGGCCGGCGAATCCCGATTATTGCCGACGACTATGTCGATGTTGAATTCGGAACGGGCTGCGTAAAGATCACGCCGGCTCATGACTTCAATGACTATGACATCGGTAAACGTCACAATCTGCCGGTATACAACATACTGACCGACGATGCGGCACTCAACGAAGAAGTTCCAAAAGCCTACCGTGGCATGGATCGCTTCGATGCGCGCAAAGCAATTGTGGCGGAATTCAAGAAACTGAAGCTACTCGACAAAGTCGAGGACTACGTCGTGAAAATTCCACGCGGCGATCGAAGCGGTGCCGTTGTTGAGCCTTACCTGACCGATCAGTGGTACGTGAAAATTGAACCGCTCGCGAAACCCGCGATTGAAGCGGTCGAAAGTGGCAAGATCCGCTTCGTGCCCGAGAACTGGTCGAAGACCTACTTCGACTGGATGTACAACATTCAGGACTGGTGCATCAGTCGCCAGTTGTGGTGGGGTCACCGCATCCCGGCCTGGTATGACAATGACGGCAATGTTTACGTCGGATACTCGGAAGAAGACGTCCGCAAAAAGCACAGCCTTGGGGACGACCTGGCACTGCGGCAGGATGAGGACGTGCTCGACACATGGTTCTCGTCTGCACTTTGGCCATTCAGCACCCTGGGCTGGCCGGAAAAAACGGACGCGCTCGCGGCGTTCTACCCCGGCAATGTCCTGGTTACCGGCTTTGACATCATTTTCTTCTGGGTTGCACGCATGATCATGATGGGTATCAAGCTCATGGGTGATGTGCCGTTTCATGAGGTGTACATCCACGGTCTGATTCGTGACCAGGACGGTCAAAAGATGTCCAAGTCGAAGGGCAATGTCCTGGATCCCATTGATCTGATTGACGGTGTCGATCTCGACACACTGCTTGCCAAACGACTGACCGGTTTGATGCAGGATCACCTTAAACCCAAGATCGAGAAAGCAACACGCAAGCAGTTTCCGAATGGCATTGAGGCATACGGTTGTGATGCGTTACGTTTTACCTTTGCCGCTCTGGCGACGACCGGGCGTGACATACGCTTCGATCTCGGGCGTATTGAGGGCAACAAGAATTTCTGCAATAAGATCTGGAATGCAGCTCGCTACGTGCTGATGAACACCGAAGAAATCGGCGCAGGCGACATCGAGCTGACGTCAGCCGACCTTTGGATAATGGCGCGGCTCGATCATACAGTCGCAACTGTGCACGAGAACTTTGCAGCGTATCGACTCGATCTTGCAGCACAGGCGATTTATGAATTCACCTGGCACGAGTTCTGTGACTGGTACCTCGAGCTGTCAAAGCCGGTTCTGCAATCCGACGAGGCCTCAGACGCGCTCAAACTGGGGACACAACGCACGCTGGTTGATGTACTCGAGTCGCTGTTGCGATTACTGCATCCACTCATGCCGTTCATTTCCGAAGAAATCTGGCAACAAGTCGCGCCTCGCGCGGGCATCGATGCTGAGACGATCATGTTGCAACCGTATCCACAGGTTAGCAGCACGGCGGACTATGGTGATGCTGTTGCCGACATTGATTGGGTAAGACAGTTCATTCTCGGTATTCGGCAGATTCGTGGCGAAATGGACATTTCGCCGGGCAAGCCACTGCCCGTAATTCTGCAAAACTCTGCGAGCTCGGATCGGCAACGTGCCAAGACCTATGCGAACCTCCTGCAAAGAGTGGGTCGCGTCGAATCTGTCACGGTTCTGGACAGTGATGAGGCGTCGCCGGCGGCGGCAACAGCACTGCTTGGCGATCTGCGACTGCTTGTCCCGATGAAGGGCGTCATCGACATCGACGCCGAACGGGCCCGGCTCGAAAAACAACAGCAGCGATTGAGTGCTGATCTGGCACGCACTCGCGGCAAACTCGATAACGTGAACTTTGTGAACAATGCGCCGGCGGATGTGGTCACAAAGGAAAGGCAGCGCGCCGTGGAATTCGAGAAGAAGGTCGTGCAGCTGGGCGAACAGCTGGAGAAACTGGCGGAGCTCACCTGAACCGGCGCACGGATTCGCGCCAATCTGAGTACTGCATCACAATCTGGCCCGTATTGGGTGCATTCGGGCCGGGTATTCGCGACGATAGAGAGTACGATTACCCGACCGGGGGAACGCATGCAGCGCCGAACTACCCTTGAAACACTGCCTGTTGGTAAGGACGCGGCACGAGCTGCGCTTGATCAGGCGCGCAAGGCACTTGGTACGATCATTCTGGGCAAAGACAGCCAGATTGCGCTGGCCCTGGCCTGCCTCCTCGCCCGCGGACATTTGTTGATTGAAGACCTGCCAGGCCTCGGCAAGACGATGCTGGCTCAGGCGCTCGCTCGCGTTTTGGGCCTTAGCTTTCGACGCATTCAGTTCACGAGTGATTTGTTGCCGGCTGACATAGTCGGCGTCTCGGTATTCCGGCAGGAAAAAGGGGAATTCGAATTTCAGCCCGGACCGATTTTTACGCAGCTCATTCTGGCCGATGAGGTCAATCGCGCGACTCCAAAAGCGCAGAGCGCCCTGCTCGAAGCCATGGAGGAATACCAGGTCTCAGTAGATGGGAATACGCGTTTGCTGCCCGAGCCATTCTTCGTCGTCGCGACTCAGAACCCCGCAGATCAGATCGGCACGTTTCCGTTACCGGAATCACAGCTGGACAGATTCCTGATGCGCCTCGAACTCGGCTACCCGAATGAGGACGATGAACGCGAATTGATTACCGGTGCAGACCGGCGGTCTATGCTCCAGGACATTGATGCAGTTGCGTCCCCCGAAGCATTGCAGGCCTTGCAGAAGTCCGCGGCCGGAATTCACATGAGCGAGCCACTCGTCGACTACATTCAGGCACTTGTCAGGCAAACACGCGAGTCACCCGACATTGATATCGGCTTGTCGCCGCGCGGAGCGCTCGCGCTCGTGGCTGCAGCAAAGGCGCACGCATTCGTCGAACACCATTCAGGCGTTTACCCTGATGACATTCAGGCCGTATTCTCAGCAATTGCCGGACACCGTCTGAAACCGGCCGCCAACACGATTTATCGTTCTGCCGCCGAACTCTGCCAGCATGTCCTCGATTTCGTGGCCATTCCCTAAGTTAGGGATCACAACGTCCCTGACGACGGCTGCAAGCCGTCGGGTACACCGCTGGGCCCGGAAACGTCAGGGCATCGATGCAGCCGTGACGCGACTACGACCTGGCCGCGTCTACATATTGCCGACGGGCGTCGGTCTCGTATTTGCATTGATGACCTTCGCAATGCTGCTGGGCTCGATGAACTACAACAACAACCTGTCATTCGTGCTGACCTTTGTCCTGGCTGGCCTCGGATTCGTCGCGATGCATCAGTGCCAGCGAAATCTGGTTGGTCTCGAATTGAGTTTCGCCGGTGTTGAACCCGTGTTTGCCGGACAATCTGCGCAATTCCGTGTTGCAATCACCAATCACTCGAAGAATGCGCGCCACGGCATCAGGCTAACTACCGAGACATCGTTTAGTGACACTAACGATTTGCTCCCCGGCGAAAGCAAAATATTCGTATTGGCTGTCGTAACGGACAAACGCGGTCGGGTCTCGCTCGAGCGCTTCGGCATCCGCACCTTGTTTCCGTTTGAGCTGTTTCGATCCTGGGCGTGGTTGCACATGGACCTGAGCGGCCTCGTTTACCCGCATCCTGCCGATCATGCACCGCCACCGCCGCCAACACAGACTGCGCACGGTCATCGACAACACGATGCACGTGGTGAGGAAGATTTCGCAGGGTTAAGGAAATTCCATGAAGGGGATTCACCCCGTCACGTTGCATGGAAGGCGTTCGCGCGCAGTGGACAGTTGCTGTCCAAGCAGTTCGCAGGCGCCGACACGAGCAGCCAGTGGTTTGATTTTGGCGAGGTCCAGGCCGACGACACTGAATTGCGACTGTCAATATTGACGAGCTGGATAATTGAGGCCGACCGCACCCGTGAAGACTTCGGATTACGCCTGCCCGGGCAGGAATTTGCACCGTCGCATGGTGAGAGTCACCGCCAACGCTGCCTCGAAGCACTGGCATTGTTCGGACTGGATGGCAGCAATGGCTAAACCACGCGGCACCGATGGCTCTTTGCTGACCAGTCTGCCATGGACACTCGCCGCAATTGTGTTCTCGCTTGCTCCACACGTGCAGTTTCTGCCGCTCTGGATAACTGCGGCATGTGTTTTCTGCGGAGCCTGGCGCTACGTGATCGAGCGGCGTCGCCGCCCTTTGCCTTCCACGTGGCTGCGCGTATTGCTTGCCCTGACTTGCTTTCTCGGCGTTCTCGCGACTTATTCAACAATAAGTGGCGTTGGCCCGGGTTCCGCGTTGCTCGCGATCATGGCCGCCCTTAAACTCCTTGAAACACGCAAGCGACGCGATCAGTTCGTGCTGCTGTTTATCGCGATCTTTCTCGTGATGTCGTCGCTGCTGCGCGAACAACACCTGTGGTCCCTGCCCTACCTGCTCGTCGCAGTACTTCTGATCATGACAGCGTGGCTGCGCGTGTCGGCCGTCGGCGAAGAGCCAGCGCGGCGCAGTTTCGCAACGGGTGGGCGGCTGCTCCTTTACACCGCACCACTCGCGATCGCCATGTGGATCTTCTTCCCTCGCCTTGCCTCGCCGTTTTGGGCCGTGCCCATGGACACGGGCACCGCGACCTCCGGCATCAGTGATTCAATGAGCCCTGGTGACATCAGTTCTTTGTCAATGTCCAATGCGGTCGCGTTTCGCGTGAAATTCACGGACGTAATTCCGGAACCTCGCGATCGTTATTGGCGCGGTCTCGTGCTGACACTTTTTAATGGCCGGACCTGGAACAGTAACGACCCGTTCGAAGGTCCGCAGGTTCATGAACAGGTGTCTGGCAACGGCGACCCGATCGCTTATCAGATCACTCTCGAACCGACGCGCCAACACTGGGTATTCGCGCTCGACATGCCCTGGTCATGGTCGCTGCCCAAAACGTTCATGGGACCGCAGCAACAACTTGCACGAGGACGGCCAATCGATCAGCGGGTTGCCTATGAGGCGACGTCCTATCTCGATTACCGGACTGATGTCGCACTAACCCGCTATGCGCGGTCCTGGTACGAGCGCGTACCCGAACAAAGTAACAAGAGGACCCAGGCTCTCGCAAAACAGATGCGCGCTTCCGCAGCATCGGAATCGGCCTATATCGAAGCGGTACTCATGAAGTTCCACGAGGAAGAATATTTTTACACGCTCCAGCCGCCGCCGTTGGGCAGCAATCCGGTCGATCGCTTCCTGTTCGATTCGAAACGCGGCTTCTGCGAACACTATGCGTCAGCGTTTGCAGTCATGATGCGTGCCGGCGGAATTCCGGCGCGTGTGGTGCTCGGTTATCAGGGTGGTGAGCTGAATCCAATGGGCGGGCATATGATCGTACGCCAGTCAGACGCGCACGCCTGGAATGAGGTCTGGCTGGACGGAATTGGCTGGTATCGGGTTGATCCAACGGCTGCTGTCGCCCCGGAGCGCATCGAAAGCGGTATCAGTGAATCGTTGCTCGACGGCGTAGCTTCGGCCTGGGGAATGTCGGCATCATTCGCGTTTATGCACCAGCTGACACTCACCTGGGACGCCATGAACGCGAAATGGAACGAATGGGTTCTTGGTTACGGCCCGGAGAACCAGGAAAGATTCATGGCGTGGCTCGGCATGTCCGATCCGGATTGGCGCAAGATGATCTGGACACTCGTCGCCGTTGTCATAGGAATTATTCTCCTGATAAGCCTCCTGCTGAGCCTGCGATATCGACCGCCGGCACGAGATCGAGCCGCGATACTGTACGAGCGCTTCGTCAATAAGGCAGGCATCGAACTCCTGACGGGCGAAACACCGGCCGTATTCGCACAAAGGGCGGCCGCAGAGTCACCGATCCCAGCCGATGTGATTGACGAAATCACGTCAACCTATCTCGATGCCCGTTACGGCCCTGTGGATCCGGTCGCGATGCGGCGCCTGGAATCTGCCGTAGCAGCAATGCGCCGCCAATAAACAGCGGCAGAAGAATTAGCAGCACGAATTTGGGGTCTTCGGAGAAAGTCGCGGCCAGTCCGACCAGCACCGGCCCGAGCACGTGAGAAAATTTCGTGACCATATTGTAAAAGCCGAAGAACTCGCCGGGCTGCCCCGGGGGAATCAGTGACGCGTATAGCGAGCGACTTAGTCCCTGCACTCCGCCCTGCACACAACCGATGATTATCGCCATGATGTAAAACTGACGGACGTCAGTCATAAACACAGCCCAACTCGAAACGGCGACATACACCACGAGAGCGAAGTAGATACCGAGTTTCGGTCCATAGCGATGGCCGAAGAATCCGTACAGCAGGGTCGCCGGAAATCCCACGAAGTTGGTGATCATCAGCGCCTTGACCAGATCCTGCTGAGTAAACCCAAGTCGTTGCCCGTAATTCGCCGCCATGAAAATTACGGTAAATACGCCGCCGATGTAGAGCCAGTAGGCAATCAGAAAAAAAACGACGTCGCGATAACGACGAATTTCGTGAATCGTCGACTGCAGTTCCCTGTAAGCGGCGCGAACTACGTGCGCCGAAACTGCGATGCCGCTCCTGTGCTCCGGCACGAAAGCGATGAGCGGCAGCAGAAAAACGGCCCACCAGACGCCGACGGATATGAAAGCAAATTTCATTGCTTCTGTCGGCGAGGCAAGCCCGAATGTTGCAGGCGATGTCAGCATCCAGACATGTAATGCGAGCAGCATCGCTCCGCCAAGATAGCCGAGGGAGAATCCGAGCGATGACACGAAGCTGTAATTGCGCGGCGTAGTTACGTCGATGATCAACGAGTCGTAAAAGACAGTCGAACTGTAGTAGCCGATCGAGGCAAGCAGGTACAAGCCGAGCGCCCACGGCCAGTTGCCTTCACCGACAAAACCGAGCATCGCCGTCATGCTTGCACCGATCAGGGCAAGCACAAGCAGAAAGCGCTTGCGATAGCCGCCCGTGTCCGCGATCGTGCCAAAAATGGGGGCGAGAATGCTGACGATCGCGCTGGCGCCCGCCGTAATCCACGCCAGCCTGGCTGTAACAGACGCTCCGGAATCGCCGACGCTCCAGTAACTGCCCAGGAAAAGTGGGTACAGAACTGCCAGCACGCTTAGCGCAAACGCCGAGTTCGCCCAGTCATAGAGCGACCAGGCGATGACTTTCTTATTTAATATCTCGGCTCGATTCAATGTTCGCGCGTCTTGCGAAATACGACCTCCGGCCAACGTTCCTCAGTCAAATTGAGGTTCACCTTCGTCGGCGCAATGTAGACCAGGCGATCACCATGATCCAGCGCAAGATTGTCATGCGCTTTGCGTTCGAAGTCGGCCAGCATCTTCTCGTCAGTACATTCAATCCAGCGCGCCGTGGCAACGTTAATCGCCTCGAACTGGCATTCGACCTTGTACTCGTCACGCAACCGATGTGCGACGACCTCAAACTGCAGCGGTCCGACCGCACCCAGAATCAGGTCGTTGTTGCGTAACGGTTTGAATAGCTGCGTCGCGCCCTCTTCACAAAGCTGCGCCAGACCTTTTTGCAGTGCTTTGAGTCGCAACGGATCCTTGAGCACGGCGCGACGGAATATCTCGGGTGCGAAATTCGGTATGCCCGTGAAACGAATCTGCTCTCCCTCTGTGAAGCTGTCGCCAATATTGATCGTGCCGTGATTGTGCAGACCAATGATGTCACCCGCATACGCCGTTTCCGTATGCTGTCGGTCTGCCGCCATGAACGTGATCGCATCCGGAATCTTCACCTCTTTGCCGGACCGCACGTGCAGGACTCGTTGTCCTTTGCCGTACTCACCTGAACAAATGCGCATGAAGGCGATACGATCGCGATGTCCAGGATCCATGTTCGCCTGGATCTTGAATACAAAGCCTGTGAGTTTGTCTTCGCCGGGATCGACTATTCTTTGTTCGCTTTCGCGAGGCAACGGTGCAGGGGCGTACCGCACAAACTCGTCCAGGAGTTCCTTGACACCGAAATTCGACAGCGCGGAGCCAAAGAACACGGGCGACTGCCCGGCATCGAGGTAGTCCTCGATGCTGAGCTCAGGACAGGCGCCTTTGACGAGTTCAATCTCATCCCGGAAACTTTGCGCATCATCGCCCAGCACTTCGGTCGCCTCATCCGAGCCCAGGCCTTCGATAATGCGCTGCTGCGACGCTCTCTCACGACCGACCTTGTCATAAAGATAGATACGGTCCTGCAACAGATGATAAACACCCTTGAGTCTGCCGCCCATGCCGATTGGCCACGTAACGGGCGAGCATTGAATCTTGAGTATCGATTCGATTTCATCGAGCAACTCGATCGGTTCCCTGCCTTCGCGATCCAGCTTGTTGATAAATGTCATGATCGGCGTGTCGCGCAGCCGGCACACTTCCATAAGTTTAATCGTGCGCTGTTCCACACCTTTCGCGCAGTCAATGACCATCAGCGCCGAATCAACAGCGGTTAGCGTCCGATAGGTATCCTCGGAGAAATCTTCATGGCCCGGTGTATCCAGTAAATTGACGACATGACTGTTGTACGGGAACTGCATGACTGACGACGTGACCGAGATGCCACGTTGCTGCTCGAGCGCCATCCAGTCCGACCTTGCATGGCGGCTTGCCTTACGCCCTTTGACGGTACCCGCAAGTTGAATCGCACCACCATAAAGCAGTAGTTTTTCAGTGAGCGTCGTCTTACCGGCGTCCGGGTGCGAGATAATCGCAAACGTGCGCCGTTTCCGGACCTGGTCTTCTATTACCGACATGCTCAGTCAGCTGTCGGTTGTCAGTTTTTTCGCAAGAACGGCCGCGTCCTCGCGACCCCCGCGTGCCTGATAGTACGCCGGGCGATTCGCAATCTGGTGGAAACCTTTCTTCTTGTATAACGCTAACGCGTTCTCATTGGACGGCCTGACCTCAAGAAAAATCTCACGCACCGACGATGTGCGCACACGGAACAAAATCTCGTCCAGCAATCGTTCACCGTAACCGTGTGATCGGTAACCCGGATCGATACAGAGATTGAGAATATGCGCCTCGCCCGCCGCCACCGACAGAATGCTGTAACCGGCGACTTCGCCGTCGCGTTCGAGTACGAAGCATTGATATCCGGCAAGTAAACAGTCTCGAAATACGCCGTGACTCCAGGGAAAATCATAACTTCGGCGCTCAATGTCAGAAACGTGGGCGAGATCTTCGTGCTTCATCGCTCGAATCGACACCGTTGCTTCCGGGACAGGCCGAATCATGCGGGAATCTCCGCGACAATCCGGGCCGCGAGGAGCAAATCATCCCAGGCTTTGCGTTTCTGCGACGGGCTCCGAAGCAGGTACGCCGGATGATAGGTGACGACGAGCGGCGTATCGCCCAGTTGGTGCCTTGATCCGCGCAAGCGACCAACCGGCGTGTCAGTATCAAGTAACAGCTGTGCCGCAATGCGGCCGACAGCAAGAATAATCCTGGGTTGTACGAGTTCGATCTGACGCCCCAGGTAGCCGCGACACTCTGCTGACTCCTCAGACTTGGGATCTCGATTGTTCGGTGGCCGGCATTTGAGAATGTTGGCGATAAATACACTGTCGCGTTGCTGACCGACAGCTCGCAGCATTTCGTCGAGCAGTTTGCCGGCACGACCGACAAACGGCTCACCACGGCGATCTTCCTCCGCACCAGGCGCCTCGCCGACGATCATCCAGCTGGCATCCGGACTACCGACGCCGAAAACGGTCTGCGTGCGGCTTTGGTGCAATGGACAACGCGTGCATGAGGCGACCGCATCCCGCAGCGCCAACCAGTCCATACCGGCCGGCGCGAGCCCCGCGTCCACGAACTCAGGTTCCGGTTCCGCATGTCCGCGCGGCAACCAGACATCAATGCCGAGGGCCTCAAGATAGGCGCGCCGTTGATGTTCGGGCTGAATCATCGAGATATTCTACACTCAGGGGTGCGAAACTTTGCCAATCAAATCCGTGCCCGCGACAACGATCTGCCCGGGTTTGACGAGGATTTTGCTGTCAATAGGTAGATGCAATTCGGCAAAGCGTGTCAGCCGCAGATAGGCGCACCGCTGTCCCTGGCCGACGCGATCGCCAAAGCGAATAAAGGACTGCGGCGCGAGACCGAATCGATAGCCGTGAAACTGAAGTACGACATCATGATTTTCGTCCGTCCGTATCCATAGCGCATTCGTGTTGTAGTCAGCGATCTTGTCTCCCTCTACCGAGCGCAGATCCATGATCTTGCCCTCAACCGGGGCGCGTGCCGTATACGTCCCGAAACTGTCAATGCGAATTTTCACGCGATGTGCCTCGCCTTGCAGCACCCCCTTGTCGGCAAGATCGATATCGACAACCCGCCCGTCCACAGGACTGACCACGCCAAGCGGGGATGCAGGGACTGCGCGGCGCGGATCGCGAAAAATCAGTACGAACACGAATAACAGCGACGCTGCGGCGACGGCAAATGCGATATCGAGATAGCGCAGGGCCAAACCGACGGCCACTGCCGCGACCAGCACGAAAGGAATACCCTCGCGGGCAATAAATGGATTGCGCCTACCTTTCAATGCTCTGGCCTGCTCGAATCAAAGAGCCGCGACGATCCCCCGCTTTGACGTTCGAGTCAATACGTTTTTGGTGCTATATGCACTAGAATTCGCGCCTTGTCTCACAAAGGTTGATATTTGATGCGATTCTCGGAATTTGGGCTGACGACGCTGAAGGAAGTGCCTGCGGAAGCAGAAATCGTCAGTCACAAACTGATGCTCCGGGCCGGCCTGATTCGGCGGCTTGCTTCCGGACTGTTTACCTGGATGCCGTTAGGTCTCAGGGTATTGCGCAAGGTCGAGGCCGTCGTGCGCGAGGAAATGAACCGCGCCGGTGCACTTGAGCTGCTGATGCCTGCCGTGCAACCGGCCGAACTTTGGCAGAAAACGGGCCGCTGGGAGCAATACGGCCCGCTGCTACTGCGAATGTCAGACCGGCACGACCGCGACTATTGCTTTGGCCCGACGCACGAAGAGGTCATTACGGACATCGCCTGCAGGGAATTGCGCAGCTACAAACAACTTCCGGTCAATTTCTACCAGATCCAGACGAAATTTCGCGACGAGATCCGGCCGCGATTTGGCGTCATGCGGTCACGCGAGTTCATTATGAAGGATGCCTACTCGTTCGACATGGACGAAGACGGCCTCGAAGTCTCCTACCAGAAGATGCATGCGGCCTACACAGCGATATTCGAACGCCTCGGCCTGAAATTCCGCGTTGTCTGGGCAGATAGCGGCGAAATCGGCGGCAACAAGTCGCAGGAGTTTCACGTGCTCGCCGACTCCGGCGAAGATGCTATCGCCTATAGCGAGGAGGATAACTACGCGTCAAATATCGAGACAGCTGCAACTCGTCTTGCTGACGGCGCCCGCCCGGAAGCATCACAACCATTCGAGAAGATCCCGACCCCCGGCGTTCGAAGCATTGAAGACCTTTGTGGCCTGCTCGATATCGCCGCCGAACAGACTGTCAAGACGCTTATCGTCGAAGGAACCGATGGACCAATCGCGATCGTGCTGCGAGGAGACCACGAACTCAATGCGGTCAAGGCGCAGAAAATAAGCGCCATCGCGTCACCGCTGACAATGGCCGATTCCGCGACGATTCAAAAAGCGACCGGGAGCGAGCCGGGCTCGTTAGGCCCTGTCGGCCTGGAGTTACCGATCATCTATGATCACGCTGTCGCAAATCTGGCGGATTTCTATTGTGGTGCGAACGAAACCGGGCATCACTACGCCGGCGTCAATTTTGACCGCGACCTGCCGCAGCCCGAAACCGTTGATATTCGTAACGTCGTCGCAGGCGACCCCACACCCGGCGGTACAGGAACCTTGAGCATCGCCAGGGGTATTGAAGTCGGACATATCTTCCAACTCGGCACCAAGTACAGCGAAGCGATGGGTGCGACTGTTCAGGACCGCGATGGCAATGACCGCGTATTGTCAATGGGCTGTTACGGAATCGGCATCACACGCATCGTCGCCGCCGCCATCGAACAAAACCACGATGACGACGGCATTATCTGGCCCGAACCGCTCGCGCCCTTCGATGTCGTGCTGGTGCCGATCAATATGCACCGCTCCGATACCGTTCGCGAGGCGGCCGAGGCACTGTACGATGAGTTGCAGGGCCAGGGGCTCGGAGTTCTTTTCGATGATCGAGATGTTCGGCCTGGTGTGAAATTCGCTGATGCCGAGTTGCTCGGCATCCCACATCGGCTCGTCATCTCGGAACGCGGTCTTGCAGCGAATGAACTCGAGTACCGCCACCGCCGCGACGAGGACTCACGTGACCTGAACCGTGAAGCTGCTCTCAATCTGCTCAAAGAAAGCACTATAAGGTAGTGTTTTCGTTACAATAGATCGACCGATGGATATTCGACGCCAGATAATTCTCAGCAGCATCCTGTTGGCTCTTTGTGCGCCAGCGTGGGTGGCGGCTGAGCAGGTGCCGGATCCCGAACTCCGTGAAATCCTGCGCGCAGCTGCCGGCGAAGCTGACAGCTTTGGCGATCGATTCGACGCGGAGGTGTGGTTAACCGACATGTCCGCGAGACTCGAACGACAAGTTCGTGATCCTGACGAACGCATCGAAATCCTGACACGGATTCATTACGAGGCCTCACGCGTCGAATTACCACCCGAACTGGTGCTGGCCGTAATCGAAGTGGAGAGCAATTTCGACCCCTACGCAATATCGGTAGCCGGCGCACTCGGACTCATGCAAGTCATGCCATTCTGGCGCGAGGAGATTGGTCGGCCCAACGATAACTTGATTCGCGTCGACACTAATTTGCGCTACGGATGCACGATTCTGAAGTTCTATCTCGACAAAGAAAACGGCGATCTTCGGCGCGCGCTTGGTCGTTACAACGGCAGTCTCGGTAGGCGCAAGTATCCGAATAAGGTCATCGATAAGCTCAGTAAGAAGTGGTACCAAGGCTAGTAAGGCGCGCGAACCGGATACTCGTTATCGGAAGTAAAGCGCAGCGTAGCGAGCCATGAAGATAATGAGTATCCGGTTCGCACGCCTATCCGATTCGGAAGTACTCGCTATCTTGCCACTCAGCATCTTCTGTGACGACCTGGGTTACGGAGGCCATTCGCGGACCCTCGTTGAGCCAGCTTGCCAGCTTATCGAGCGCATCCGAACTTCCGCATGCAAAGACCTCGACGTCTCCGCCGCTCAAATTGATGGCGTGTCCCGTAATGCCGAGCGATTCGGCAACGCGTCGCGTGCTGTCGCGAAAAAACACGCCCTGAACACGGCCTTTGATCGTGAATTGACGCGCACCTGGCATGAGATGTAACTAGGGATTCTCTTCCTGTTCGATCTCGCTGCGCCTGAGCGCCTCGAGCGCCTTTGACTTGGCCTGCAATGCATCACGACGTGCCCGCGCATATCGCTGCGAGCCGAGCGCCTGTTCCGCGCTCTTGAGGAAATCCACTGCTGCATTGAGATCGTCACCCGCATGCTCGGCGGCTCCGGCCTCCTTCGCAACCGTAATCGCCTGACGTGCATCGGACATTTCCTGCACGGGAGGCGCGGTCTGGCAGCCGGCTGCCATCAGCAGCACCGCGAGCGACGCGCCGCGCAGGAAAACTATCAAACGACTGGAAAGCATTGTTATTCTTCTTATCAGCAACCGGTCAACGCTACCAAGTACGAGGACATGATGTCAATTACCATTTATCACAATCCACGCTGCTCCAAGTCACGGAAAACATTGGAATTACTAATAGATGCCGGGATCACACCCACAATCGTCGAGTACCTGAACACACCACCAGATGCCGCGACGACGCTGCAGCTCGCATCGCTGCTTGGCGTGGCCGTCGCAGACCTGCTGCGCCGGGGCGAAGCCGAATTCAAAGAAGCGACCGATTTGCCCGATCTGGCAGACGATGGGGCCCTTGCCGCCTGGCTCGAGGCGCATCCGAAGGTCATCGAACGGCCGATAGTTGTCGATGCTGGCGGCAACAGGGCTGTGATTGGCCGGCCGCCCGAAAAAGTACTCGAGTTGACAGGCCGATGACTGACGTTCTCGTCCTCTACTACACGACGCGCGGTGCCACTGAGGCATTGGCGCGGGAGGTGTGCCATGGCGTCGATTCGGTTGCTGGTATGGCGTCGAGAGTGCGTACGGTTCCGCCGCTATCCAGTGTCGCTACGGCTACAGAGGGCGATGTGCCCAAATCCGGCCCGCCCTACGCGACACCACAAGACCTGGTCGAATGTGCCGGCCTCATCATGGGCAGTCCAACGCGTTTCGGTAACATGGATGCGGCGTTGAAGTATTTCATCGACGGCACCGTCAACGAGTGGTTCGCAGGCGCCGCGGTAGGCAAACCGGCCGGTGTATTCACATCAACATCAAGTCTGCACGGCGGCCAGGAGTCGACTCTGCTTACGATGGCCATACCGTTGTTGCACCACGGCATGATTCTCGTTGGATTGCCTTACACTGAAGACGCCTTGTCGACAACGACAACCGGTGGCACGCCGTATGGCGCCAGCCATGTCAGCTTCAATCGCAAGAACGACGAGTTGTCTGACGATGAAAAAACACTGGCACGAGCACTCGGCAAGCGTGTCGCAGAGATCGCGAAGAAGCTCGTGTAGTGTCGCATCCCGGTCGCGATCTGGACGTTGTTCATCGTCATGGCTCGGTCCGATAGCTTGCTGATGTGCCATCTGAATCTCAGCACCCTGTTGACTACGCTGCGCTTTACTTCCGATAAACAACGTCCAGGTCACTCCTGACGCAACTATTACATCTCCTTGATCACGTCCTTCACGAATGGAATCGTGAGCCGGCGCTTCGCGCGCAACGCCGCGAGATCCAGCTTGTCGAGCACATCGTAAAGACTGGCCATGTCACGCCGGCTGCGATTCAGCAGGAAACGCGCTGTATCGTCAGGTAAGTCGAGACCACGATGTTTTGCCCGCAACTGCAGCGCCGATACGCGGTCGTCTTCGCCCAACGGCTGCACCTGGAATATCGCTAACCGCACAAGACGGCTCTGCAAATCGGGAAGCGCGACAGGACATTCGCGTGGCGACATCGTGGCCGACACAACCAGAGTTCGATCGGCATCGAGAATCTGATTGCAAAGATCGAACAAGGCACTTTCCCAGGCCGCGTCACCGGCGACGATATCGATGTCATCGATACAGATCAGATCACGGCTCGCCAGGCCTTCGAGAATCTCTGGCCCCGCGTCGGCAAGCATGCGGAGCGGCACGTACACGGAACGATCACCGGCCCGGTCGCACACAGCCTGCAACAGATGCGTCTTTCCGGTCGCCGTCTGGCCCCACAACCAGCAGCCAGGGCCACTCCCGCCGGCAAGATTGTCGAGCATCGCAACGAGCGCCTCATTGCCGGTATTCAAATAGCTCTCGAATACCGCATGATCGGCAAGGCGCAACGGCAAGGCCATCTGGCTCACGAGTGACCCCCCTGCTCTACGCTTCGTCGACAAGGTTGTCGACGACGATTTCAGGGTGCTCCGTTAGATAGCGGTGATACGCGAACCGCACGAGGACCGACAGTACCGCGGCTGCCGGCAGCGCCAGCAAAATGCCGAAGAAACCAAACAGCTGCCCGCCTGCGGCGACGGCAAAAATGATCAGCACCGGATGCAGTCCGATGCGATCACCAACGAGTTTTGGCGTCAGCAATGATCCTTCGATGAACTGTGCGATCGAGAACGTCGCAACGACACCAACGAGTCGCCACAGAGGGTCGGGTTCGAGCGCAACGGTTAGCGACGCGAGAGCGATGCCGAAAACAAATCCAAGGTACGGAACGAAACTGACAAGCCCGGAAACAACGCCAATCGCGATCGCAAACTTGAGCCCGATCAAACCGAGACCGGCCGAATAGATGACGGACAATGCAAGCATCACCAGGAGTTGGCCGCGCAAAAAGCCACCGAGAACCTCGTCGGTCTCCCTGGCGAGGCCGACGACCATATCGCGTTGATTTGGCGGAATCAGCGCGCCAAGGTGCGCGAGAATCGTGTCCCAGTCGCGCAGCAGGTAGAACGTGAGAATCGGCACAAGGAACAAGCTGAGCACTGCGGCGGCCACTACCCCACCCGACTGCGTGACCGACACGAGAACCTTGCTACCCCAGCTGCCGGCCATATCGCCATAGCGCGCAACAAACGCACCTATGCCGACATCTTCACCGATTTCGAGGTCCAGAAGCTCCGCGATATTGGGTAACCACACCTGTTCAGCCTGGCGCACGATCTCAGGCAACGCATCGAGGAGCGCGCCGACCTGAGTGCGAATCAACGGCCCGACCAGCAGCACGAGCAGTCCGAGCATCAGGAATGTCAGCACGAATACGGCCATAACCGCGAGGGTTCGCGGCAACCTTAGTCGTTGTAAGCGATCAGCGAGAGGGTCACCGATGTACGCCAACAGCGCGGCCGCGACGAAGGGCGTCAGAACCGGCGCGAGCAAGTAAAACAACCAGCCGACCAGGGCGATCGCGATCAGCCAGTTCATGCGTAAACTCGAATTCACTGCTCAGGCCTCGATTCGTGCGCTGCGAATCCAGCTCGACACATAGTCGTAACCGCTGATGACAACCGTGACGAGGACGGCCGCACCGACGATAGTGATCGTTATATCGTCCCACCAGCCGAAGCCTGCCCGGGACATGACGAAGATCAGGAATGCAAATTCGAGTCCTGTGTTGAGCTTGCTGATAAAGGTGGGGTCACCTTCGAGGCGTCTGACGAGGTAGTGGTACATGAACGATCCGGCGACTATTACGACATCGCGCAGAATTACTATGACAGCCAGCCAAACCGGTATGTGTCCGAGAAATGCCAGCGTGCCGAACGACCAGGCCACAAGCAGCTTGTCACCCGCCGGATCGAGAAAGGCGCCGAGCCGGGTCTCCCAGCCGTATTTTTTCGCGACGTACCCATCAATGCCATCGGACAGGCCAGCAATCGAAAACAACGCCAGCGCCCAGCCAAATTCGTCTCTGACGAACAGCAAGAGAATCGGCAGAATAAGCACAATCCGCATTATGGATATGGCGTTCGGTATCCAGCTATAGTCCATCTTGTTTATTCTTCTAAGGCTAGGGGCTGTAGAAAAAGCTCAACGATTGATCGAGCGGGTCGATGCCGAACCGGTCGCCATCAAATCCATTTTGTTCGATAAGGCCATTGAACCGCAATGCTCGACGCAGGCGATCGACACCGCCGATGGCCTCGACACGATAACGGATTCGATCGCCCTCGACCTCGGCAATCGAAAAACGCTCGATCAAGGCTAGCTCAGACAGCAGCTTTTGCACATCACCGAAGGCCTCGACGGAACTGATCCCTGCAATCATCAGCTCGATCGACTCCTGCGGCGCGTCGCCGCTGATTGCGAACTCGTCGGCAAGCAGATCGGCGACAAGACCCACAACGAGTTCAGGCTCACCGCTCCAGGTGCGCTCTTCACTGCCGAGGTAAAAGCTCCAGCGGTTGCGCTGGCTCGATGTCGCCCGGATGCGCCCAACGAGAACCGAATTCGCTTCATAGCGCGTTGATGCTTGCAGCAAGGCCTCGTCAAAGCCACCCCAGATATCGCTGAAGCTGACGCTCTGCCGGTCCTCAGTATCGAGCAGCGGGAAAACCACGGGCAAGCCGCGACGCTCCGCGATGTCGAGCACGCGCTGCCGCAGCAAGCGATTGCGATTGATCGATCTTCCCGCACCGCGACTCCGGTCGGGATCGTCGGCCGAAATAATCTCACGCTTGCCCTGCCCCCAGTCGACGGCCAGCCAGACAAGCGTCAACGGCCTGTTACTGCCCCACACCGTCTGACCCGCCTGTCGCAATGCCCTTTCGATAGCCTCGCCGTCGAACGAGACCCACAAGGTGTCATCACTGCCGGGGCCAAACTGCACGACGTAGGAGGCCGGATTGGGAAAAAGCAACTCAACCATCTCGGCGTCCGCGCTCAATTCCGACCCCGACACGCGTAATAGCACATCAGCGAGCGCCTTCTCGTAGGCGCGCGCACGCGGGTCATCCTCCTCCTGATCGAGAGGGACCTGCGCCGTATACAACGACGCCACTTCGACAGCCCAGGCAGGCGTTGCGACGATTGCCAATAACAGCATCGCCCAAAGAGATTTTGACAAGGGTGGTTTCCCCGTGGATGCCCAAGCACTATTATATCGCCGATGAAGCCATTGACCTATAAGGATGCCGGAGTTGATATCGACGCCGGCAGCGCGCTCGTCGATCGCATCAAGCCATTTGTCAAGCGAACGCATCGGCCCGAGGTCCTTGCAGGCCTCGGCGGCTTCGGTGGTTTGTTCGCCCTGCCGCCCGGCAAATACCATGAACCGGTACTCGTTTCCGGAACGGACGGGGTCGGAACCAAACTGATGCTGGCGCAGCAATTGAATCGGCACGACACCATTGGTGTCGATCTCGTCGCAATGTGTGTTAACGATGTTCTCGTTCAAGGCGCAGAACCACTGTTTTTCCTCGATTACTTCGCGTGCGGCCGGCTCGATGTGGATATTGCAAGTGACGTGATCGCCGGCATCGCTGAGGGCTGCCACCAGGCGGGTGCTGCGCTGATCGGCGGTGAAACTGCCGAAATGCCCGACATGTACCCGGATGGCGAGTACGATCTTGCAGGTTTTTGCGTGGGCGCCGTCGAACGTGCCGAGTTGATCGACGGTAGCAGTATAGCCGCCGGCGACGCGCTGGTTGGCATCGCGTCGAGCGGGCCACACTCCAACGGCTACTCGCTGATTCGCAAAGTGCTTGATCTTGCTGGCGATGCGGACATCGATGGTCGCCCGGCGGTCGAAGCATTGTTCGAGCCGACCCGTATTTACGTCAAATCGATACTTGGGCTCATGACATCGGTCACGATCAAGGGGCTCGCACATATTACTGGCGGCGGCATCAGCGAGAACCTGCCGCGGGTGCTGCCACAGGATTTGCATGCGGCCGTCGACTCGTCGAGCTGGAAGCAAGGGCCTGTGTTCGACTGGCTCGCCGAGCACGGTAATATCGAGACTGCCGAAATGCGCCGCACGTTCAATTGCGGCGTGGGCATGATCGTCGTTGTCGAGAATTCCGAACTCACGAACGCGCTGTCGGCGCTGGAAGGCCTTGGCGAGAGCGCCCGGCGCATCGGGCAAGTTGTTGTGGGAGCCGGTCCGGTCCAATACCTTTGAGCGAGAATCGATGCCAGACAGCGATCCTTATTTCAGGATCCGGCACCAACCTGCAGTCCTTTATTGATCGCGCAGCCTGTGGCGATATTGAACTCGATCTGTCCGTCGTATTCAGCAACCGGCCTGAAGCCTTCGGGCTGGTTCGAGCACGAAGCGCGGGAATTGCGACCACTTGTTTCGAGCATGGCGATTTCAGCGATCGCGAAGAATTCGATCGCGCGGTCGCGGCCAAGCTGGACGAATGGCAGCCCGAACTGCTGGTACTCGCAGGCTTCATGCGCATCCTGAGCCCCTGGTTCGTCGAACACTATCAAGGGCGCATTTTGAATATTCACCCCGCGCTGTTGCCCGCCTACCCGGGGCTCGACACCCATCAACGCGTGCTCGATGCCGGCGAGAAATGGCATGGCAGTACCGTGCATTTCGTGACCGAAGAACTCGATGGCGGGCCGCGCATCTTGCAGGGCAAGTTGTCGGTTGACAGCAGCGAAACGGCGGACGAACTATGCGCTCGCGTGCAGGCCATTGAACACCAGATTTACCCCGAAGCCGCAAACTGGTTTGGCCAGGGCCGACTCGAATTCAAAGACGGATCTGCCTGGCTGGACGACAAGCGACTCGACGAGCCGGTCGTGTCAGACTTCGACTAACAGCGCAAATCCGCGAAAACTGAGAATTCGCGTGTCATGGAGGTAGATAACAATGAGAACCGCACTCGTGGTTTTGGCTGCCAGTGTCGTTTTGCTCCTGGGAGTCATCGTTGGCCGCACGATACTGCATCAGCCGGAGGCTATCGGAAACGTAGAAACGGTAACCATCGACCTCGATGAAGATGCGATCAGTCGCCATCTCAGCGAGGCGATTCAGATCAAGACCGTGTCATATCAGCGGCAGGACGATTTTCAGGCACGAGAATTCGAAGCGTTCATCGACTGGGTGAAGAAGACTTATCCCGAGGTGAACGACGCGATGACGCTTACGCGTCTTGGCGGTTACACATTGCTCTACCGTTGGGAGGGGTCCGATCCCGATCTGAAGCCCATCCTGGTGACAGGCCATTATGATGTGGTGCCGGTCATTCCTGGCAGCGAGAAACAATGGCAATACCCGCCCTTTGGTGGAGAAATCGTCGACGGGGTGATATGGGGGCGCGGCGCGCTGGATGACAAGAGCGCGGTCGTCGCACAGCTTGAGGCAGCCACCTATTTGACGCAGTCGGGCTTCGCACCGAAACGAACGGTTTACTTCAGCTTCGGCCACGACGAAGAGCTGGGCGGGCCCAATGGTGCCGCGAAGGTTGCGGAGTATCTCGCGGATCAAGACGTACAGCTCGCCTGGTCGCTCGATGAAGGATCATTTCTCTTCGACGGCATGCTGCCCGGTGTGGAAGAGCTGATTGCAACGATCAACGTGGCGGAAAAAGGGAGCCTGACGCTCAACATAGTCGCGAAATCCGCCGGGGGGCACTCATCCATGCCGCCGCGGCGGACTGCGGTCGGTATCCTGGCTGAAGCGATCACGGCGCTTGAAGCAAAACCGGTTCCCGGTGGCTTGTCCGGGTTGAGCGAACAGATGTTCGATACTGCGAGTCGCTACATGTCGTTCGGGAATCGCATGCTATTTGCGAACCGGTGGCTATTTGACGGGCTTATTGAGAATCGGCTGTCCGACGTTGCGTTCAGCAACGCCATGTTGCGCACGACCACAGCGCCGACGATGTTGTCGGGCAGCGTCAAGGTCAATGTACTGCCCATTGAAGCCGTCGCTACCGTGAACTTTCGGCTGCATCCGCGAGATTCGGTCGAGCGTGTTCTCGACCATGTGAAATCCATTGTGGAAAACGCCGACGTCGAGGTCCGCTTGCCACGAGGTTCGGGTGTTGCTGCATCGCCTGTTTCGAGTTGGGAATCGACGGGCTATCGCGCGGTCGAAAGAGCCGTGCGGGAGACGTACGGCGAAGTGGTGATAACCCCGGGTCTCATGATCGGCGGTACGGATAGTCGTCACTACGGTAAGGTCGCCGACGATGCGTATCGATTCAATCCGATGACGGTGAGCCAGAACGACCTGACCGGATTTCACGGGACCAACGAGAAGATTAGTGTAGCGAATCTGGCTCAGGGCACCCGAACTTACGTACGCATAGTCAGCCTGGGTTCAATGGAGTAACGCGCGTACGGAAAAACGGCTCCAGGCCGTTCGTTAGCCAACGCCTGGCCACTCACAGGAGGCTACGCCTTCGGTAGCGTGACGCCGACCTGCCCCTGATACTTGCCGTCGCGATCCTTATAGGACGTCTCGCATTCTTCATCGGATTCGAGAAACAGCATCTGCGCCACGCCCTCGTTCGCATAAATCTTGGCCGGCAAAGGCGTCGTATTGGAAAACTCCAGCGTCACGTGCCCTTCCCACTCAGGTTCGAGCGGCGTTACATTGACGATGATGCCGCAGCGCGCGTAGGTCGACTTGCCGAGGCATATCGTCAGCACGTTTCTTGGTATGCGGAAGTGCTCGACCGTGCGTGCCAGCGCGAACGAATTCGGCGGGATGACACAGACATCGCTTTGCAAGTCGACAAAGCTCGTTTCGTCAAACGACTTCGGGTCAACAATAGCCGAGTTGATATTCGTGAAGATCTTGAATTCATCTGAGCAGCGCACATCGTAACCATAGCTTGAGGTTCCGTAAGAGACGATTCGACTGTCACCGTTTGTGCGCACCTGGCCGGGCTCGAATGGCTCGATCATTCCATGCTCGTCCGCCATGCGACGGATCCAGCGATCCGACTTGAGACTCATCAACTCTCCTCGATGACGATCTTCGGGAATTTACTGGCGTAATCGCGACCTTGAGCGGCTTGCGCAGCAGCCATCCTGAGGGCGGCATTGCGATATGCGGTTGCTGCTACCGAATCCGGATCTGCCAACACCGTGGGCTCACCACTATCGGTCTGCTCACGAATCCTGGCATCCAGCGGTAGTTGACCCAGCAGCTCAACATCGAAATCTCCGGCCATTTGTTCTCCGCCGCCTGCGCCGAAGATCGGCTCCTCATGGCCGCACTCGGAGCACACGTGCGTACTCATGTTCTCAATGACGCCGAGCACGGGCACGGACACCTTGCGGAACATCGCCAGACCCTTGCGCGCATCGAGCGTGGCGATATTTTGTGGTGTCGTCACAATCACGGCGCCGCTGACCGGTACCTGCTGCGACAAGGTCAGCTGAATGTCACCGGTTCCCGGCGGCATATCGACAATCAGGTAGTCGAGATCTTGCCAGGTGGTCTGATGCAGCAGCTGCTGCAGCGCCGATGTCACCATCGGACCGCGCCACACCATCGGCTGGTCGGGATCGATCAGGAAACCAATCGACATGACTTGCAGACCGTGCGCCACAAGAGGCCGCATGGTCTTGCCGTCCTCGCTTTGCGGCTGTTTGCCGGCCAGGCCGACCATGTGCGGCTGACTCGGACCATAAATATCGGCGTCGAGCAGGCCAACAGATGCGCCCTCGGCCGCGAGTGCAAGCGCGACGTTGACCGCCACAGTCGATTTGCCGACACCACCCTTTCCAGACGCAATCGCGATGATGTTGCGCACATTGCCCAGCGGTTTCAGATTGCGCTGCACACCGTGCGCAACAATTTTGGTCGACAGCACTATGTTGATGTCATCACTGCCTGTTTCGGCGCTGATGGCCGCCGCGATATGCGCACGATAGTCATCGATGCGGCTGTGCGCCGGAAAACCGAGTTCGATCTGGGCCTGGACCGCCCCTGCAGACGCCTTGGCCCCGATAATGCGGCCAACTTCGGCAATTGTCCGGCCAATGCCCGGTAACTCAATGGATTCGAGGAATTTATTCACATCTGATTCTGTTGACAACGTCACATTTTCGGCTTCTGTATTAGGTAAAATCGGTCGCTGAGGTCTCCTGACGGCGGCCCGCGCGCGCACATTGTAACGGAGCTGAAGCGAGAGCCAAGCATTGGTTTTCAAGGGCTCGGGCGACCGTATGTGCAGAGGCGATGTGGCATAATGCCGCATCGTGGATTAGAGCGGCTTGGGGTACGCGCCACAATGGCGTATATCTCGCTTCGTTTGGGCTATAGCGAAACTTCGATTGACTGGATTTAAGACACTCGCAGACGAGTCGTGTGCAGGGATGCCGGACACTGGCAGCCCCCGCCCTGGCGTGCGCCCATGAGTCTTCTCGGCGGCTTCCGCGCAGACCAACTGGTCAATCAGCTCGTCGCTGAGGAAAAACCAGATTCGCCATCTGCGAAACGGCTCATCAATCGGATCAAGAAAGTCGGCCCCAAGGTCGTTCCTAAAGCCATCGACGCCCTCGCCCTGTCTGACAAGTCACATACGATGGTATTCGTCGACATCCTGACGAGCCTGCTCAATGACAAGACGCTCGAACTCTACAAAGAAGGCCTCACGGACGGCAATGAACGGGTTGTCTCGGGTACCTCCTGGGCGCTGTCGAGCAGCACCGACTACCGTGCCGGCAAGCTGCTGGACTGGTTTGACGATCCGGAGATATCCAAGCCTGCCCTGATCGAAATCCTGCGCGTACACAAACAGGATCTGAGCGTTCACGAACTGTTGCAGCGTGCCTATGAGTCTGACCCTAAGGAATCCGCCGCCCTGTTCAAGATTATTGAAGAGACGATACGGCCCGAGATGCTGCCCGACCTGATCTCGCGCATGGGTGGACGCGACCCGGTCATCAAGGTTCACCTGATCCAGCTGGTCAGCCGGTTTAAGCAACCGGAAGTGAATCACGCGCTCGAAATACAACTCAAAGACCCCAACAAAATGGTCCGCAGCGCTGCCCTGAGCGCGCTGGCAACACGCGGCAACGCCGTCAATATCGAGGCTGTCGCCAAATTGCTGCAGGACCCTGATATCGACGTGCAAAACAAGGCCGTCGACATGATTGTGCAGATCAATCACCCCGAAACGGTGAAGTACCTTACGGCGGCCTTGAAGGATGAGTCAGAGTACTCACGCCGTTCGGCGGTCGAGGTACTCAATGAAATCGGCAACCCGGACTCGGTCAAGGAGCTGTTCAACGCGATCAAAGATGACGACTGGTGGGTGCGTTCACGTGCCGGCGATGCGCTCGCTGAAATCGGTGGGCCCAAAGTCGTGGACGCGGTTGTCTCCCTTATCGGGGACAAAGATGAAGAGATTCGCCGCACGGCCATCGAGATTCTCAATTCGACCAAGGACGAACGCGCTGTCGACCACCTGATCAAGGCGGCTGACGACTCCGACTGGTGGGTGCGCGAGCGTGCCATCGACGCCCTATCGAAAATCGGCAGCCCCAAAGCGTTGCCAAAACTCCTCGATATGCTCGGCAATGATGCGAAAACCGATACCGTGATCATTCGAGCGCTCGGCAAGATTGGCAACCAGAATCACATCACGGTTCTTGTACCGATGCTCAATCGCCCGGAGCGAGAAGTTCAGGTCGAGGCCATCAAGGCGATATCGGCCCTTGCCGACGAATCGCATGCCGATACAGTTCGCGGCGTACTGCTGAAGATCAAGCAAACCGACGAACCGACGATCATCAATAGCGCCGACAAAGCTCTCAAGTCCCTGGATGCGCGCTTCTCTGAAACGGTGCTTGCCGAAAACGAGCGCGCGAAGAAAATTGGCGCGCACACGAAGACATTACTGCTCGACGACGAGGACCTTAATAAGTTGCTCGACGCGCAAGCCCAAGCCCAGGAAAAGGCCAGGGAAGCCACAGCGCAAGGGGCACCCGCAGCGACAGCCGCAGCACAATCTCCGATGCTCGATATCTCCAAGCTCAATCCGGGTGACGTCCTCGAAGGCCGTTACAAGTACATCGAGAAAATTGGCAAAGGCGCATTCGGCACCGTCCTCCTGATGCAAGACGAAGTGGTCGACGAGCGCCTGATCCTCAAGTTCCTGAACCCGAATGTCTCATCTGACGAAGAGATGATGAAACGCTTCGTGCACGAACTGCGCTACTCGCGCAAGATCACGCACCGTAATGTCATTCGAATTTATGACTTCCTGAATTTGCAGGGCGCCTATGCGATCTCGATGGAATACTTCCCGTCACACACATTGAGTGGCGAGATTCCGAATAACAAGCCGATGGATATCGAAAAGGCCCTGCAGTTTTCGCGCGACATGGCTACGGGCATGAATGTTGCTCATCAGGCCGGTGTGATTCACCGTGATCTCAAGCCGGCAAATATCCTCGTCAACGAGGAAGGCCTGCTGAAGATCGTGGACTTTGGCGTCGCGGCGGCCGCATCGAGTGGCGATACACAGCTGACGAAGACGGGCTATGTGATCGGCTCACCCAAGTACATGGCGCCCGAGCAAATCCTGGGTAAGAAAGTAGACGAGACGGCCGACGTCTACAGTATTGGCGTCATCATGTACGAAATGGCGACAGGCATTCCACCATACAGCCGCGGCGATCACATGTCCGTCATGTATCAGCACGTACAGGGCAAGGCCAAGATGTGCCAGGAGGTCAATCCCGAGATTCCGGATGAGTACGCCGCGATCATCGCCAAAGCCATGTCAGTGGACAAGACCAAGCGCTACCAGTCCATGGACGAGCTGACAGAGGCGCTGGACCTTCTCTGAGCACAGCGCTGCCAAATTCCAAAAGTGTGATGTCGCTCTGGCATGCGACATAATTTCGGCCTAGGATAGACGCAACTGTCTGATTTGTTGGAGTTCAGGCCTAAATGGCTCGTATCGACTCGTTTTTAAAGCTCGGTCTCGCGCAGGGTTGTTCTGATGTACACCTCTCGGTCGGTGTACCTCCCATGCTGCGTATGAACGGCGATCTGATGCCCATCAAGTTCCGCGAGTTGTCGGACACGGAACTCGAGACCTACATCCTCGAAATCTTGACCAGCAATCAAAAAGAGAAGCTCGAGGGGGGCCACGATCTCGACTTTTCATACGTCGGTGAGGAAGGGGGTCGCTTTCGCGTTAACGTGTTTCGCAAGCTGACCGGCTACGGTGCCGTGTTCCGGTTTATCCCCGGCGAGGTCCCTACGCTCGAACAGCTCGACGTACCGAAAATACTTACTGACTTTTGCGACTTTCATCAGGGCATGGTGCTCGTTACCGGCTCGACCGGAACGGGTAAGTCGACAACGCTCGCAGCGATGATCAATCACCTCAACCAAACGCGCGCGGTAAACATCATCAGCCTCGAAGATCCAATCGAGTTTGTGCACCCGAGCAAGAAATGCCAGGTTGTGCAACGCGAGCTCGGTACGCATCTTACATCGTTCGCCGATGGTGTCCGCTCTGCAATGCGCGAGGATCCGGACGTCATTCTCGTCGGCGAGTTGCGTGATGCTGAAACGATTTCAATGGCGATGACCGCCGCCGAGACAGGCCACCTCGTACTCGGAACATTGCATACAACCAGCGCCGTCAAAACCATCGACCGCGTAATCGATGCGTTGCCTGGCGAGCTGCGCGAACAAACTAAAGCATTTCTCTCCATGAGCCTGAAAGCCGTCGTAACGCAGGTACTGTGCAAGACGCCTGACGGTCGCGGGCGACGAGCGGTGCTCGAAATACTTGTGAACAACCGCGCTATTTCGAAACTGATATCGACGGATCAAACCCATCAAATTCCGTCGCAACTGCAAACCGGAAGAGACCTGGGCATGCAGCTCATGGACCAGTCGCTGCTCGATGCCATCAACCGCAAACAAGTAGACCCCGACGATGCGTATCGATTCGCGAATGACAAGCGCAAATTCGCACGCTTCGTCACCGACACGGAGCTGGTGCCGGTCATCGATACTGGCGGTAATGAGAAATTAATGAATCAATGAACAAGATCGATCATTATTTGCAAGAGGCGTTAAAGCGCAATTCTTCCGATTTGCACATGGTGTCGGGCGATCCCGTACGTATACGCGTGCATGGGATCCTGCAGATCATGATGGAAGAACGAATAGTGACCGAGACGCTCCAGGAAGCCATGTACGAGATCATGGACGGCACAACGCAGCGTGCCTTTGAGAGAGACGAAGCAGCCGATTTCGCCTACGAAATTCCGGATGTGTCACGATTTCGCGTTAATGTGTTTCGTCACCTGAATGGTATCGGCGCGATCTTTCGTGCGATTCCTTCCAAAGCGCTAACGCTCCAGGAACTCGACATGCCGAAGGTGATTCACGATATGTGCAAGCAGACATCGGGAATGATCCTCGTCACGGGCAAGACGGGGTCGGGAAAGTCGACCACACTTGCCGCGATGATCGACCAGATTAACAAGACCATGAAGGGTCATATTCTGACGATTGAAGACCCGGTTGAGTTCGTTCACAAAACGCAGAACAGCCTGGTCAGCCAGCGCGAAATCGGCGTACACACCACGACGTTTGCCGAAGCACTGCATTCGGCATTGCGTGAAGACCCCGATGTCGTTCTCGTCGGCGAAATGCGTGATCTTGAGACCATCAGTGTCGCGGTCACTGCTGCCGAGATGGGTATTCTCGTCTTGGGCACGTTGCACACGAACGGCGCAGCTCCAACCGTGGATCGCATCATCAACTCGTTCCCGTCAAACAAGCAGGACCACATTCGAACGATGATCTCCACTTCCTTGCGAGGCGTCGTGTCGCAGCAATTGCTACCGACCAAGGGCAAGCCCGGCCGTATCGCCGCGCTTGAGGTCCTGATCAATACTTCGGCGGTCTCCAACCTTATCCGCCAGGGCAAGCTCGACCAGCTCGAGACGGCGATGCAGTCGGGCGGCAATGTTGGCATGCAGACCATGGACGCCGCCCTGATGGAGCTCGTCGAAAAAGCATTTGTCTCTGGCCGCGAGGCCTACCAACAGGCTAACAACAAGTCCAAGTTCGAACGCTTCAAGGACGAAGTCTGATACAGCGATAAATCCCATCGTAACGGGCGACACGTGGCATAATCGCGGCCTTTGAACCCAAGTAGATTCTGACTGCCACGCATGGCCCGAAAACCAAGAAAAATCCTCGTTACGAGTGCCTTGCCGTATGCAAGTGGGTCACTCCACATGGGTCATCTCGTCGAATATCTGCAGACCGACCTTTGGGTCCGCTTCCAGAAGCTCCGCGGCCACAAATGCACGTACGTTTGCGCGAGCGACTCGCACGGCACTCCGATCATGCTCAAGGCGCGCGAATTGGGCGTTTCGCCTGAAGAACTTACAGAAAAAGTCAGTCAGGAATTTGTCCGCGACTTCGCTGGATTTGGCGTCGATTTCGACAACTTTCACACAACGCACTCACCGGAGAACGAGGCGCTTACGGTCGAGATGTACGAGGCGCTGCGTGACACAGGGGACATCTATACGCGCACGATCGAGCAATCTTACGATGAGAAAGAGGGTATGTTCCTGCCGGATCGCTTCGTCCGCGGCACCTGTCCCCGCTGCAAGAGCGAAGACCAGTACGGCGATGCCTGCGAGGTTTGCGGAGCGACTTACACGCCTGCCGATCTGATCGACCCGATATCGGTATTGTCAGGTACCGCCCCGATCAAACGAGAGTCGGAGCACTATTTCTTCAAGCTCAGCGAATACGAGAAACGGCTGCGCGACTGGATGAAACATGCAACGCTTGACAAGAACGTACTCGCCAAACTCGAAGAGTGGTTTGAGGCCGGCTTGCGGGACTGGGATATCTCACGCGATGCACCTTATTTCGGTTTTCGTATTCCTGACACCGAGGACAAGTATTTTTATGTCTGGCTCGATGCGCCGGTTGGCTATCCCGCGAGCTTCAAGCATTTGTGCGCGCGCCGCGACGACCTCGACTTCGACGAATACTGGCGCCCCGGCCATGACACGGAGGTGTACCACTTCATCGGCAAGGACATAATGTATTTTCATACCTTGTTCTGGCCCGCTGTCTTGCAGGGGGCGGGCTTTCGGACACCGACAAGTGTCTTCGCGCATGGCTTCCTGACGGTTAACGGGCAAAAAATGTCCAAGTCGCGCGGCACGTTCATAAAAGCGCGCACGTATCTGGATAACCTGAGCCCCGCATACCTGCGTTACTACTACGCGGCGAAGCTCGGGCCGACAATCGAAGACATCGACCTCAACCTCGACGACTTCACGGCTCGTGTGAATTCCGACCTTGTCGGCAAGCTGATTAATATTGCGAGTCGCTGTGCCGGATTCATCGGTAAACGATTTAAGGGCCAGCTTGCAAATGCCCTTCCCGAACCCGAGCTATTTGCCGAGTTTGCAGATGCATCGGAGAAAATTGCCGAGCATTTCGAACGCCGGGAATATTCCAAAGCGATGCGAATGATCATGAGTCTCGCCGATACGGCAAATCGTTACATAGACGAGAAAAAACCCTGGGTCATGATAAAGCACGACGAACGACTCGACGAAGTGCAGGCTGTCTGTACTCAGGGACTGAACATGTTCCGCAGCCTCATGATCTATTTAACCCCGGTAATTCCGACTGTCGCTGATGACGCTCGCGCGTTTCTTGGTGAGGCAGAGTGGAACTGGGACGCGGCGACCGAGCCACTGCTTGGGACGACCATTAGCAAATTCAAGCCGCTGTTGACGCGTGTCGAACCACAACAGGTCAACGACATAGTTGAGCAGTCAAAAGAAAGCACTAAGGAGCCCGAGACCGTGGCCGACGACGACTACATCAGCATTGATGACTTCACCAAGGTGGACCTGCGCATTGCGCGGATCGATAAAGCCGAATCCGTCGAAGGCGCGGACAAGCTCCTCGCATTGACTCTCAATCTTGGCGATTCGACGCGTAGTGTCTTTGCCGGAATCAAGGAAGCCTACGAGCCTGAGAGCCTCGTCGGGCGGCATGTAATTGTCGTCGCCAATCTCGCACCTCGAAAAATGCGGTTTGGCGTATCCGAAGGCATGGTGCTCGCGGCGGGACCCGGAGGCAAAGACATTTTCCTGCTAGCACCTGATGACGGTGCCGAACCTGGAATGCGCGTCAAGTAAACAGGCAGACTATGACAGAACTCATCGTCATCCTTGTTGGCACGGTTCTCGTCAACAACTTCGTGCTGGTGCGGTTCCTCGGCCTGTGTCCGTTCATGGGTGTATCCCGTAATCTCGAAGCGGCAACCGGTATGTCGCTCGCCACAGCATTCGTACTGACGCTGTCGTCGGCGACTGCCTATCTGATACACGAGTACGTTCTCGTACCCCTGGACCTCGAGTACCTGCGCACGATCAGTTTTATTCTCGTGATTGCCGCAAGCGTACAATTCACAGAGATCATGGTGCGCCGCCTGAGTCCATTGCTGAATCAGGTGCTGGGCATCTACATTCCGCTGATTGCCACAAACTGTGCCGTGCTCGGCGTTGCATTGCTTAATGTGCAACAGTCGAAGGGATTCGTGCAGTCCGTGTTCTTCGGATTCGGCGCCTCAGCGGGTTTCGCTTTGGTGCTCGTCATGTTCGCAACGATTCGCGAGCGTCTTGATGCCGCTGATATTCCTGCGCCATTTCGCGGCACAGCAATTGCGCTGATGACCGCCGGTATCATGTCGCTGGCCTTCATGGGGTTCTCGGGCATGGCCCGGCCGTGACCTGTGTGACCGGATATGTGGACGGCCATCCTGACAATTGCCGTAATCGCCCTGCTCGCCGGACTGGCGTTGAGTTACGCGTCCCGCACGCTGCCTTCCGACTCCGGCGCACTTGTTGAGCAGGTCAATGAACTGCTGCCGCAAACACAGTGTGCGCAATGCGGCTACCCGGGTTGCCGGCCCTATGCAAAAGCAATCGTCGCCGGCACTGCGGAAATCAATCTGTGCCCTCCTGGGGGAGTCGATACGATTCGGCGCCTGGCCGCAAAACTCGGCAAAGAGGTCCTCCCATTGGCTGCACAGCCGATGCTGGAACGTGCTGCCGCCGTTATTGATGAATCGCTCTGCATCGGCTGCACGCATTGCCGCAGCGCATGTCCTGTTGACGCGATCGTCGGCGCCCATCAGCTAATGCATACGATTATCGAAGCCGAGTGCACAGGTTGCGAGCTCTGCGTCGCGCCCTGCCCGGTCGACTGTATTAGCATGCGAAGCCTGTCATGAGTGCGCCAACCTATGATCTCGGCAAGTTGCACGGCGGGCTGCGGCTGGAGGCGCACAAAAACATCTCGACCGCCGAACCAATCCGAAAAATTCCGGTTCCGGGACAACTCGTTTTGCCGATCACACAACACGCCGGTGATCCGGCGCAACCCATCGTCGGGATCGGCGAGCGCGTACTCAAGGGCCAATTGATCGCCGATCCGGAAGGCTCGCTTGGCGCACCAGTGCATGCGTCATCATCCGGTAAGGTCATCGCGATTGAGCCATGGCCTGTTTCACGCCGTCATGGTGATAACGCACCGTGTATTGTCATCGAATGCGACGGTGAAGACCGCGCCATTGAAGCTGCCGAAATACTGCCGGCTTATGACACGTTGCCTGCCGATGTGCTGCTAACGAAAGTCCTGCAGGGCGGGATCGTCGGGCTTGGCGGTGCCGTATTTCCAACGGCACAAAAACTGATGCAAGCGATTACATGCGAGCTCGACTACGTGATTCTGAACGGTGTCGAGTGCGAACCCTACATCAGTTGTGATGACATGCTCATGCGCGAGTACGCACGCGAGGTAATTGGCGGCGCGCAAATACTCTTGCACGCCCTCGAAGTCGACGTCTGCTACATCGCTGTGGAGAGCGACAAGCCCGAAGCCATTCATCGGCTCGGCGAAGTATTGGCCGAACTCAACGATGAGCGCATTGTCCTCAAGCAAGTACCGACTATTTACCCGTCGGGCGGTGAGGATCAATTGGTACAACTCGTCACGAACCTGGAAGTGCCCACAGGTGGGTTACCGACCGATGTTGGCTGCCTTGTGCAGAACGTAGGCACAGCTGCCGCCATCTACAACTGGATCACCGATAACGAACCGCTTGTATCGCGAATCACGACGGTGACCGGGGACGGCGTCACACAGCCAATGAACGTCGAAGCGCGACTCGGTACGACGATATCCGACATCATCAATTTTGTCGGCGGTTACACCGAACGCGCGGAACAGCTGATCATTGGCGGGCCAATGACCGGAAAATCCGTCACGACCGATCGTGTGCCACTCGTCAAGGCGACGAATTGCATTTTGGTCTTATCAGAGGTGCCTTCAGCGGCTGCCGAAATGCCATGTATCCGGTGTGGTGAATGTGCTGCTGTCTGCCCCATACAATTGCTGCCGCAACAGTTGTTCTGGTATGCGTGCGCCGACGATGAAACAAAGATGCGGAGTTACGGTCTCGTTGACTGCATCGAATGTGGTTGCTGCGATCTTGTTTGCCCGAGCCATATTCCTCTGACCGCAGATTTTCGCACGGCCAAAGCCCGCATACGCGAGCAAGCCGACGAGAAAGCCCGTGCCGACCGTGCCCGTGTGCGGTTTGAGGCACGCAATGAACGTCTCGAGAAAGAGCAACAGGCACGCGAAGCGGAGCTTTCGCTACAAAAAGAAGCGGCAAAATCAGCGGCCCCGGACACGATCGCCGAGATCATGAAACGCAAGCAAGAAAAGCCGGACGAGGACTAGCGGTGGAATTCGTCAGACGAGAAGCGCCCTATCTGGCACCGAAGGCCGATGTCGCAGCAATGATGTTGCAGGTTCTCGCCGCGCTGATTCCGGCTGCCCTTGCACATGTGTGGTATTTCGGGCCTGGATTCCTGTTCAACCTGCTTGTCGCGTCAGCATTTTGCATCGGCGGCGAAGCATTGATGATGCGCGCCCGCAGCCGCGCCCCTGAAGCCGCCCTCGCCGATTACAGCGCACTGGTTACTGCGGCACTACTCGCCTTCGCGTTACCATCGTTAACGCCATGGTGGGTTACGGCGACCGGGTCTTTGTTCGCCGTGGTCGTGGCGAAGCATCTTTATGGCGGCATTGGCTTTAACGTCTTCAATCCGGCCATGGCCGGCTATGTTGTCATACTCGTCGCGTTTCCGATGGAGATGAACCTGTGGGTTGCGCCGCGCATGGGGGACATCGACTACATCGGCCTGACCGTTCTCCAGACCGTCAGTTATACGCTGACCGGATCGCTTCCGGATACCCTGACATTTGACGCGATTAGCCGTGCGACGCCGCTCGACGCGATGCAATCGGGTCTCCGCGGCATGCGCACCTATGCTGAGATACGAACCAACCCGATGATGGGTGACTTCGGCGGTCGTGGCTGGGAGTGGATCGGCAATTTCTTTGCGTTCGGCGGATTCTGGCTACTCGTCAAGAAAATCATTCGCTGGCAAATTCCGGCAGGCGTGTTCGCGGGCTTGCTGATCCCGGCTGGCCTGATGTACATCATTGCTCCGGGAGCGAACGCGAGTCCCGGCTTTCATCTTTTTTCGGGCGCAACGATTCTGTGCGCGTTCTTCATCGCGACCGACCCCGTATCCGCCGCCACGAGCCCAAAAGGTCGCTTTGTATACGGTTGTGGCATCGGCTTCCTGATCTTCGCGATTCGAAAATGGGGCTCATTCGCTGACGGAGTAGCGTTTGCGGTATTGCTTATGAACATGGCAACGCCGGCGATCGACTACATCACTCGACCGCACATCGTCGGACATCCACGGCGCGCTGACAGACAGTGACTGATCAGACCGTCATCAAGACCGGCATGACCCTCGCAGTGATTGCGGCGATTTGTACAGCGTTGGTCGCCGCAACCTACCAGCTAACCGAAGATCGCATCGCCGCCAATGAAAAAGCGCTCCTCGAAAAGAGCTTGCAACCCGCGCTCGCCGGCGTGTTTTATGACAGTAGCGTCAGCGAGTCACGTCTTGTCCTGCAACCACCACACGATCTGCCTGGCAATGACGCTGCCATCATCTACCGGGTATTTTCCGCCGAGCAACCGGTCGCGGTTCTGTTCGTTGTCACCGCGCGAGATGGCTTCTCAGGCGCGATCCGCATCCTGGTAGGTGTCGGCTTCGACGGCACGGTGACCGGCGTGCGGATCCTTCAGCATCGCGAAACCCCGGGACTCGGCGACAAGATAGATTCGACACGATCCGATTGGGTATTTCAGTTCGACGGTCGCTCCATGGGTGACCCGGTTGTTACGGCGTGGGGTATCAAGGGCGATGGTGGCGAGTTTGATCAACTCACAGGTGCGTCGATTACGCCGCGCGCCGTCATCAAGGCGATTCGTGACACCTTGATATACTTCGACGCGCATCGTGACGAGATTTTCTCCCTTCCGGCGACAGAGGAAACCGAATGACATCGGGCGGATTCATCGAGAGACTGCAAACCGGCCTGTGGGAGGAGAACCCGGGGCTTGTGCAGCTGCTCGGCCTGTGCCCGCTGTTGGCGGTGACCACGACTTTTGTAAATGGCCTGGGGCTTGGGGTTGCCACACTATTTGTCTTGACCTTCTCGAATGCACTTGTCTCAGCGACGCGACGCTGGATCAGGCAGGAAATACGTATTCCTATATACGTATTGATCATCGCAAGTCTTGTTACGTGCATCGAACTCGTTTTCAAAGCCTGGTTTCCAACGCTCGACCGCTCGCTCGGCATTTTCATACCGCTTATCGTGACAAACTGCGCGATCGTTGCGCGCGCAGAGATATTTGCGTCTCGAAACCCGATTGGCGCGAGCATTGCTGATGGAATTGGCATGGGAGCAGGCTTCGCGATGCTACTCATGGGGATAGGCGCGTTTCGCGAGCTTGTTGGGCAAGCATCCATCCTGTCGCGACTCGATATGATTACGGGCGGCGAGCCATTTCACGGATTTTCATTCGCCGACAGCGGATTGTTACTTGCAATTCTGCCACCCGGCGCTTTCTTCAGCCTCGCAATCGCTGTTGCACTCAAAAATTACATCGATCAAAAGCGCCGCAATGCGGGCATGCAGCGCAGCCTGCGACAGTCTCGCTGATGAACAAGGAAATCCGTACGGCTATCTATGCGAAGTTGCGTGAGCTCGATCCGAGTCCCGACACTGAACTTCACTATGACAGTCCGTTCGAGTTGCTCATCGCGGTGATTCTGTCGGCGCAGGCGACCGACATCAGCGTCAACAAGGCGACGGACATGCTTTATCCGGTCGCCAATACGCCTGAGAAGATATTCGAACTCGGCGTCTCCGGACTCAAGCCCTACATAAGGACGATTGGTCTGTTCAACAGCAAAGCCGGGAACATTATCAAGACCTGCCGAATTCTGATCGATGAGCATGGCAGCAAGGTCCCCCAGTCTCGCGAAGAACTTGAAAAACTACCGGGAGTGGGCCGTAAAACGGCGAACGTCGTTCTGAACACGGCATTCGGCGAACCGACGATCGCGGTCGATACGCACATCTTTCGCGTTTCGAACCGGACCGGTATTGCCCGGGGCAAGACGCCGCTCGAGGTCGAAAAGCGTCTCGTGCGCCTGACGCCCGACGAATTCAGGAAAAATGCACATCATTGGCTAATCCTGCATGGTCGCTACATCTGCAAAGCTCGCAAACCGCTCTGTGGCGCGTGTCCGATCGTCGAATCGTGCGAGTACCGGCGCAAGCAATTCTCATGATCTTCGGTCAGGACCGTGACGAGTTACGCAAGATGTATGCATCTACCTGGCGCAAGCAATGCGACAAGCAGATGCTCTCGCCGCTTGAGGCGCAGATCGCGGCGGTTATCGCGGATCACCCGGAATACCAGGACACGGTCACGGGCGATCTCGAGCGTAACTTTAGCGTTGAGGGGGGCGAAACGAATCCGTTTCTGCATATGGGCCTGCACCTTGGCATCCGTGAACAGGTGGCCACGGACCGGCCCGCGGGGATCGCGGCAATTTTTCGCGATCTCGCCGCACAGAGCGGCGATGCCCACAGCACCGAGCATCGCATGATCGATTGCCTGGCTGAGACGTTGTGGGAAGCACAGCGCCAGAATCGAGCGCCCGATGAATCGCAGTATCTTGAACGCTTGAGGCAGCTTTAGGCCATACGTACAGGGCTTTGCAGTGTAATAAATGCGACCATCGTGTGGTCTTGTGTTGTAACTCATGAACGGGACTGAAATGAGCGATCCAAACCCACAATACCCGGTATCGGGCGCTGGCCTTGGTTTCAGGCGTCCATTGGCGGACAAGCTGAAGCAGGTGTCGCCCGGTAGCATCGATTTCATGGAGATCGCGCCGGAGAACTGGATTCACGTCGGCGGCGCGCTCGGCAAGAAACTACGCTGGTTTACCGAGCGGTATCCGTTCTTGATTCATGGCTTGTCGTTGTCTATCGGCTCCCCTGCTCCACTCGATGAGCAGCTCGTTCGCGATATCAAGGATTTCATGGCGGAGCACAAAATTCGCATGTACTCGGAGCACTTGAGTTACTGCGGCGACGACGGGCAACTGTATGACCTGATGCCAATTCCTTTTACCGAAGATGCGGTCAAATACGTCGCTGACCGGGTCCGGCGAGTACAGGACATTCTCGAGCAACGCATCGCGCTCGAAAACGTCTCCTACTACGCACCGACCGACACGTCGATGAACGAGGCGGAATTCACGCTTGCCGTTCTCGACGAGGCCGATTGCGACCTGATGCTCGACATCAACAATATTGTCGTCAACAGCATCAATCACAACTATGACGCGCACGAGTTCATGCTCAAGATGCCTGCCGACCGGATTCGGTATTTTCATCTGGCGGGACACTATATCGAAGCCGAGGACCTGCGCATCGACACGCATGGCGCACCGGTCGATGATCAGGCCTGGCAACTGCTTGCTGACGCCTACGCACACTTTGGTGCCGTACCAACATTGCTCGAACGTGATTTCAACTTCCCACCTATCGAAGAATTGCTTGATGAGCTGACTCACATCCGGAAGCTTCAGACTGAAGCCGCGACAAGGGAGGCTGCCAATGGCTGAACTGCCTGACTTCCAGAAAAAGCAGATTGCCTTCGCGGCGCATATTCGCGACCCCGAACACGTGTCGCCACCCGAAGGTGTCGAGGATCGCCGCATGGCAATCTATCGCGAGTTATTTTTCAATAATTTGCGCAACCTGTTATCGAATATGTTCCCTGTCTTGAAGAAGTTGCACTCAGACACAAAGTGGAAAAGCTTGATTCGTCAGTTCATGCAACGACACCGCGCCGAGACGCCTTATTTTCTACAACTGCCTGAGGAGTTTCTCGCTTTTCTGCAGCATGAATACGAATTACAAGAAGACGATTTTCCGTTTCTGCTCGAGCTCGCGCATTACGAGTACATCGAGTTGGCACTTTCGATTTCGGAAGCCAGCAATGATTTGACAGATATCGACCCCAACGGAGATTTGCTCGCAAACATCCCCGTTAGGTCGGAGCTGGCGTGGGTGTATGCGTATCAATATCCGGTACACCGCATATCGAACGACTACATGCCGGCAGAACCTGCCGAACAGCCAGTCTTCCTCGCCGTTTATCGCCGCAGCGACGACAAGGTCGGATTTCTCGAACTTAATCCGATCACAGCACGACTGCTCGAAATAATCGATGAAAACGACTCACAGAAATCCGGCGAAGCACTGCTGCGATCGGTCGCCGAGGAAATCAATTACACGGATGTCGACGCACTGATTCAACACGGCGCTGCGGCACTCGAGGAAATGAGACAACTTGAAATTCTAACTGGCACACGATCGCCAGACTAAGGAGTTAGCAATGGACAAGCTACATCAATTCTGGAAACGCGTGGTAAACGTTCTTGATCCGGCCGGCGACTGGGTCGCGCTTTTGCCGATTCGCCTGTTGATGGCATACGAATTCGGTAAAGCCGGCATGATGAAACTCAACGGCAATAACTGGTTTGCAAATGTACAGGACAATTTTCCGTTTCCGTTCAACGTAGTTCCCGTTGAAATAAGCTGGTTCATCGCGACATGGTCCGAAATTCTCGGCGCCGCTGGATTGGTGCTTGGATTGTTCACAAGATTCTGGGCCTTCAGTCTCGTGATACTGACGATTGTTGCAATCTCCGGCGTTCACTGGCCCGACGATTATTCGAGCTTCGCCGAACTCTGGAAGGGCTATTCGGTTTCGAACAAAGGCTTCGGCAATTACCGTATCCCGCTATTGTTCCTGGCGATGCTCGTGCCGCTCGTCTTCAAAGGTGCCGGCAAGCTCAGCATCGACCACGTCCTCGCCAAGCGTTTCAGGTAGTTGTGGCGGGCACCTGACGATCAGGCTGCCATGCCCGCAACCCGAACCTCGGCCTCGAGCTGCGAATCCGCGATCAGGGAGTTCGTGATCAGGCAGGACTTCTCCGCCTTTTCCAACAGGCGCAGCGCCTTGCTCTCGTTCGTGCTATCCGGCACCTCGAGCGTTGCGCGAATGCTAAAAGCGGTGAATTGCGTGACCCGATCCACCCGATTCAGGTCGCCGACGACGTCACAGGTCAGTGCGCTCCACTCCAACCTCGACGCCCGAGCGATTGCCTTGAACGACAGAATAAAACAGTCCGCGACAGAAGCCACGAGCAGGGTCTCAGGCGACCATTGATCGCCGGGCCCGCCGAATTCAGCCGGTCCTGCCGATTCGATGTTGTCAACGCCGGGGCTCGCCAGTTGGACATTGCTATCGCTTCGGGCTGATGCTGCGACGACATAGTGGTGGGGAAAGTCTTGCACCGTTACTCCTCCGGTTACGCAATGTTAGATTCGAACGCCAGGGACCACGCGGCAATACGTATTTAACACAGGCTGAAAATCCAGTTTTTCGCCCGATTTCACTATAACTGGCGGATGTGACACGCGGAGTAATCATGGCTTTTAAGCGCATTGTGACAAACACGCTTGCCAGGGCAGACGTAGCCATTAATGGCGACAGGCCGTGGGATATTCAGGTAAACCGGGAGCGGTTTTTTCGCCGTACGGCCCGCGGCTCGGTCGGTCTCGGGGAGGCCTACATTGATGGTGACTGGGATGTGGCGTCGCTCGACGCTCTTTTCCGGCGCTTGATTGGTGCCGATACGCACAATAGCCAGTTGTCACGGATCAACCGCATCTTCCTTGACCTTAAATCCAAGTTGTCGAACCTGCAGAGCAAGAAACGGGCAGTAGCGGTTGCAGAACAGCACTACGACCTCGATCACCGCATGTACGAACAGTTCCTCGGTCCCTACAATCAGTACACGTGCTGCTTTTTCAATGATACTGACGATCTGCAACAAGCTGAGATCAACAAACTCGAGATGCTGTGCGAAAAACTCGAACTGAATGGCGACGACCGGTTGCTGGACATCGGCTGTGGCTGGGGAGGCTTTGCCAAATATGCGGCCACGACACGCGGCTGCGAGGTTACGGGTGTGACGCTATCGAACGAGCAGGCCAGGTTCGCGCGCGATCACACGGCAGGACTACCCGTCGATATCGTGCCATCGGATTATCGGGATCTTCCGAATAAGCTCGAGACCCGCTACGACAAGATATTGATTTGCGGCATGATCGAGCATGTCGGGTACAAGAACTACGGCAAGATCATGCAAGTCGTTCATCGACTACTCGATGACGATGGGCTGTTCCTGCTGCACACGATCGGCAATAGCGAAAGTACGACCATCGTCGACCCGTGGATTGAGAAATACATCTTCCGCAATTCGATGGCGCCGTCGATGCCACAACTGGCAAAAGCGATTCAGGGCCTGTTCGTCGTCCACGACTGGGAAAACTACGGCCGCTTCTACTCGAAGACACTGGCCGCATGGCAGGCCAACTTCGAAAAAAACTGGGAGGCCATCAAAGCGCTGAAAGGGCAACATCGGTTCGATGAGAAGTTCCGGCGCATGTGGAACTATTACCTGCTCTCCTGCAAGGCGGCTTTTGATGTCGAGGACCTGTTGCTGTGGCAGCTCGTCATGTCCAAAATGGGAATGCGTGATTCTGTGTATGCGCGTGTCATAGCGTGACAATCTAGGAAATCGATCATGGACAACGACGACTCGAACGAGCAAACGACGTCGAATCAGGCGGCGAACATTTCCGAACCGGAGCTCCAGATGGCCCTGGAACAACTGCGTTCCGAGCAGAATCTGGTCATGGCCGTTCTGGCCGGATTGGTCGCAGCTGTGGTTGGCGCGGGTATCTGGGCGGCGGTGACTGTAGCTTCGGGTTACCAGATCGGCTGGATCGCCATTGGCATCGGCTTTGCTGTCGGATTTACTATACGCATAGTCGGCAAGGGAATGGATCAGATTTATGGCGTTGCCGGTGCAGTACTGTCATTGATCGGATGTGCGCTGGGTAACCTGCTTACGATGACGTATTTCATAGCCGATGCCGAGGGCATTCCTTACCTGGAGATCCTGTCCCAGCTGAACCTGGATGTCGCAATAGAGATCATGACAGCCACGTTTGAACCGATGGACATCCTGTTCTACGGTATCGCCGTGTACTTCGGATATCGCTACGCTTTTCGGCAGCTGACGGACGCGGATTTCGCACGCGCGCTGGGCAAGTCCTTCTGAAACATCGATCGTAATACGCTTACCGACCGGGGTTTTCTCGCTACGTAGTTTCCCCAGTGTTCCCCGGTGAACCAGACACCATGTCCAAAGAGGCATAGTTGAGTTCGCCAATGTGCCAAAAAGGGGGTGTGAGATGACCTGGGTACGCTTCTTCAAGTTCCTGTTGCTGGTCGTCCTGCTTGGCCTGCCGCTAGCGTCACGATCGCAGGAGGACTTCTCCTACGCAACGGTCGCGGAACGATATACCGAGACGCGCCTCGACCCAAAGCAGACATCGAGGTGGTAGAGCCTTGAACGGCCGGATATAACCCAACTGGCTCTTCTAAAAGTACTGACAGAAGCACTTTTCGCGATTTACGGGACGGGCTTGGGGTGGGTGAGTTCCCAATCGTGCCGGCAAAGGCCACGAGACACCATTCGTCTGGGACAAGCGAGATTTCGCTTTGTCTTCCATTCTCGAATTGCTTGTTCGTGCTCAACAGCCCTTGTCTCTTCAGGCAAAAAGACATCATTTTTGCATTCTTTGTAAGTGGAGTTCTCACGCAGTGCTTCAAAGTCGGCCTTAAGCTGTGCCAGCTCGTGAGCTTCAAGCCCGTCACCTGCGAGCATCCTCTCTTTTATTTTTCCGCCCGCCGTTTCGATTTCGTCGCATGTGTAATCCTTATACTTTAGAGCAGATACGTTAGCGGCTTCGATTTGCTCGGGAGTTGATGAGCATGCCGCCAGGCAAGCCATGATGCACATGACGGTCAGTTCTCGCTTCACTTATGTCTCCCGAAGTAAGGAGGACCCTGACCCATCACGGTACCGAATGCCGCAGATAGTACAACTGGTGTAAGTACTTAGCCGATAGCTAGCAGACTTTTCAAGGGACGTCCCGGAATTGATGCCGTATTTCCGCTTCTGGCCGTTACGGGACTGACACCGCGCGACCAGAACGCAAGTAATCTCGACGTGCTAGCTCTCGAATCTACTTTAACTAACTAGTGTAACTAGTTATTTATGCTTCTTAGGCATGTACAGATCGGTGAGCGTACCTGCATAGGCTTCGGCTGCGAACGCAACCGTTTCGGAAAGTGTCGGGTGTGGGTGTATGGTGAGTCCGATGTCATGCGTATCGGCGCCCATTTCGATGGCGAGGCCGACTTCAGCAATCAAATCACCGGCATTCGGGCCAACGATCGCGCCGCCCAGCACGCGTTCAGTTTTCTTGTCCCACAAGAGCTTCGTGAATCCTTCGGGTCGGCCGAGTGACAGCGCCCTGCCACTCGCTGCCCACGGAATCTGTGTCTTGTCGTACTCGATACCCTGCTCTTTCGCGTCAGTCTCGGTCAGGCCGACCCATGCGATCTCCGGATCAGTATAGGCAACCGACGGAATCGTCCTGGCGTCGAAGTAGCTCTTCTCGCCTGCGGCAACCTCGGCAGCGACTTTGCCCTCATGCGTCGCCTTATGCGCGAGCATCGGTCCGGGAACAACATCGCCGATCGCGAAGATGTGCGACACGTTGGTGCGCATTTGCTTGTCAACCGCGATAACACCGCGATCGCTGACTTCAATACCTGCTTTATCAGCGTCAAGCCGGTCACCGTTGGCGCGTCTGCCCACAGCAACCAGTACGCGATCGTAGACACCAATCTCCGGCGCATCCTTGCCTTCGAACGACACCGCTATGCCTGGCACGGTTGGCCGCATGCCAGTTACCTTGGTCGACGTCATGATCGCTTCGTAGCGAGGTTTGACCACTTTCAGGAACGGACGCAACAAGTCCTTGTCAGTCCCGGGCATCAGCGAATCCATCAATTCGACGACGCTGACTTCCGTGCCAAGCGCACTGTATACGCAGGCCATTTCGAGGCCGATGATGCCACCGCCAACGACCAGCAAGCGTTTCGGCAGCGGATCGAGTTCCAACGCGCCAGTTGAATCGATAATGCGTGGATCATCCGGCAAACCGGGCAACATGATGCTTTCGGAGCCGGCGGCAATGATGCATTTCTCGAAAGCGACGGTTTCGTCGTTGTCGAGACGTAGGGAATTTGCCGATTCGAACTTCGCGGTGCCGTGAACCACGCGGACCTTGCGTTGCTTCGCGAGCTGCGTCAGGCCACCGGTCAGCTTGTCGACAACCTCGTTCTTCCAGCCGCGAAGCTTGAGCGCATCGATCTTGGGCTTACCGAAGGCCACACCATGATCGGCCATTGCCTCCGCATCATCGATGACCTTCGCCGCGTGCAGCAGCGCTTTTGAGGGGATGCAACCGACATTGAGACAAACGCCGCCGAGCGAGTCGAATCGTTCGATCAAAATGACGTCCATGCCCAGGTCCGCAGCCCGAAACGCAGCCGTATAGCCGCCGGGCCCCGAACCAATTACAACGAGTTGCGCCTGGTGGTCTGCCACTACGGGGACGCCTGAAGCAGGCCCTCGACGTCAGCCAGTTGCTGCCCGAGGAATGTCGTGAAGCGAACAGCGGACGCGCCATCGATGACGCGATGGTCGTAGGAAAGCGATACCGGCAGCATCAGCCGCGGCTCGAACCCGGATCCATTCCAGACCGGTTGCATCGACGAACGAGAGACACCGAGGATCGCGACTTCCGGCGCATTCACAATCGGAGTAAATGCCGTGCCTCCGATGCCGCCCAGACTCGAGATTGTGAAAGACGCCCCTTGTAGTTGCGGCACCTTGAGTTTGCCGTCACGTGCAGCCGCAGAGAGTTCGCCGAGCTCATTCGCGAGCTCGTAGACATCTTTCTGATCGGCATCGCGAATGACAGGCACCACGAGTCCCTGGTCAGTGTCGGCTGCGAAACCGATGTGAATGTACTTCTTGAAGACCAGGCTCTCACCGTCATCAGCCAGTGAGGCATTGACTTTGGGGAATTCCCGCAATGCCGCGACAACGGCTTTCATAATGAATGCAAGCGGTGTCAGCGAAATGCCGCGCTTTTTGGCCGGTCCTTTGAGTTCCTGACGCTTCGCCTCGAGATCGGTAATATCAGCAAGGTCATGCTGCGTAACGTGTGGCAAGTTGATCCAGCTTGCCTGCAGCCGCGGACCCGAGATCTTTTGAATCCGCGTAAGCGGCTGCGTTTCGATCTCACCAAACTTCGAGAAATCGATGCTTGGTGTCTTCGGCAGTCCGCCGCCGGCTGGCCCGGCAGCCTGCCCGCTGAGTATCGCCTTGACGAACGCCTTGACGTCGTCATGCAGAATGCGGTTCTTGAGGCCGTTGCCATTGACCTGTGCAAGGTCCACACCGAGTTCACGCGCGAGTTTTCTGACCGATGGACTCGCGTGCGCGCGTGAAAAACCGGCTTCATTGATCGGGGGCAAATCGCGTGGTATCGATGGGGCTTGTTGTTGCTTTGGCGGCTCGGGTTTTTCTGCAGGTCTTGCAGCGAATGTCTGTGTCGCATCCGCTGGCGCTGCCTTCGCTTCTGCAGGCGGCGTGACGGGCGCGGCTACCGCCTCGATGATTGCGAGCGACGATCCTTTCGACACCTTATCGCCTACCTTGACAAGTACCGATTCGATGCGACCACCGACAATCGCCGGTACGTCCATCGCAGCTTTATCCGTCTCAAGCGTGACGAGCGGATCTTCGACCTTGACCTGGTCACCGTTGGAAATGTGGACTTCGATAACTTCAACATGATCAAAATCACCGAGATCGGGAACAACGAGCGTTTGTACGCCACCGGATCTTTGCGCTTCGCCTTCGGGTTTTGCGGGTGTCGCGAGCACAGTCGTGTCGCCGGTCGGCTCATGCTGCAGGGCCGGCGTGATGACGACGGTGTCGCTGACTTCGACTTTGAGCTTACCGATCACGGATCCTGCCGACACCTTGTCGCCTACGGCCGTCGTTAGCTCCTCGATGACACCGTTCTCGGGTGACGGCACATCCATCGCGGCCTTGTCGGTTTCGATCGTGATGAGCCCGTCTTCCCTTGCAACCGTATCACCGGCCGAGACGAGCACTTCAATGACTTCGACGTCCTCGAAGTCACCGAGGTCGGGAACGATAATATCGATCGTCGTCGCCACGTTCCAGGTCGCCTAGAGCGTCACCGGATCCGGTCGATCCGGGTCGATGCCGTATTTCTCAATAGCCTGTGTGACGGTTTTCTGATCGAGCACGCCTTCATCGGCCAGAGCTTTGAGCGCGGAGACTGCAATGAATCGCTTGTCGACTTCAAAATGCTGCCGTAGCGCCTGCCGAGCATCGCTGCGACCATAGCCATCCGTGCCCAGCGATATGAACTCGCCGGGAATCCAGCGCTGAATCTGATCGGCCACAATCTTCATGTAGTCGGTCGCAGCGATATAAGGGCCGGGCCGATCGGCGAATTTCTGCTCGATGTAGCACTTGCGCGGCTCGGCCTCGGGATGCAGGTGATTCCAGCGCTCCACTTCGAGTGCGTCGCGCCGTAGTTCGTTAAAGCTCGTTACCGACCAGACATCGGCCGGAATACCGAAGTCCTTGAACAGCAACTCGGCGGCACCCAATACTTCACGCAGGATCGTGCCGGAGCCCATGAGCTGCGCACGTATCTTGCCCTGCCCGCCAACCTGCAGCAGGTACATGCCTTTGAGAATACCGTCCTCGACGCCAGCCGGCATCGGCGGGTGCACGTAGTTTTCGTTCATGCAGGTGATGTAATAAAAAACATCTTCCTGCTCGCCGATCATGCGACGCAGTCCATCCTGAATGATCACCGCAAGCTCATACGCATAAGTCGGATCGTAGGATACGCAGTTCGGCACCGTAGACGCGTTTACCAGACTGTGCCCGTCCTGATGTTGCAGACCTTCGCCTGCCAGTGTCGTACGCCCGGCCGTGCCGCCCATCAGGAAGCCACGCGACTGCAAGTCACCGCCGGCCCAGATAAAGTCGCCAATACGCTGAAAACCGAACATCGAGTAATAGATATAGAACGGCACCATCTGCTCGTTGTGATTCGAGTATGACGTACCGGCGGCGAGCCACGAACAGAATGCACCGCCTTCATTTATGCCTTCCTCGAGGATCTGTCCTTGCTTGTCCTCGCGGTAATACATGAGCTCGCCCGCGTCCTCGGGTGTGTACAACTGGCCTTTCGATGCGTAGATACCGAACTGGCGGAACATGCCTTCCATGCCGAACGTGCGCGCTTCGTCGGGAACGATAGGTACGATGTGCTTACCGATTTGTTTGTCCCTGGCAAGCGCCGTCAATATACGCACGAATGCCATCGTCGTTGACACTTCACGCTCGCCTGTGCCATCGAGCTGCGTCTGAAAGAGCTCAAGGCCCGGCACCGGGAGAGCCGCCGCCTTCCTGCGCCGTTGCGGCAGGTAACCACCCAGGGACTGGCGCCGCTCTTGCAGGTACTCGAGTTCAGTACTGTCCGCAGCGGGCTTGTAGTAAGGAACGCCCTCGATATCCTTGTCGGACACCGGAATATTGAATCGATCACGCATGTCTTTGAGCGCCTCGAGGTCGAGCTTCTTCTGCTGGTGTGCGGTGTTCTGCCCCTCACCAGCCGCGCCCATGCCGTAGCCCTTGACCGTCTTGGCAAGAATGATCGTCGGCTGGCCCGTGTGACGCGTTGCCGCGTCATAGGCGGCGTAGACCTTGAGAGGATCGTGCCCGCCCCGATTCAGATGCCAGATTTCATCATCCGATAGGTTAGCGACCATCTCCGCGGTCTCGGGATGTTTGCCAAAAAACTCTTTACGAACGTACGCGCCGTCTTTCGACTTGTAGTTCTGATACTCACCATCGACGGTCTCTTCCATGATCCGGCGCAGGTGTCCGTGCTGATCCCTGGCAAGCAGTGGATCCCACCGGCCGCCCCAGACCACCTTGATGACATTCCATCCCGCGCCACCGAAAGCCGCTTCGAGTTCCTGAATCACCTTGCCGTTGCCGCGTACAGGACCGTCAAGCCGCTGCAGATTGCAGTTAACGACAAATACGAGGTTATCGAGACCTTCCCGGACCGGCATCGTGATCGCGCCCATCGACTCGGGCTCGTCCATCTCACCGTCGCCAAGGAACGCCCACACTTTCCGGTCTGACGGAACGATGAGCTCACGATGCTCCATATAGCGCATGAAGCGTGCCTGGTAGATCGCCATCATCGGGCCGAGGCCCATCGATACGGTCGGAAACTGCCAGAAATCCGGCATTAGCCAGGGATGCGGGTAGGAAGACAGGCCGCCGCCCCCGACTTCACGCCGGAAACGATTCAGGTCGTTTTCGTTCAGTCGCCCTTCCAGGTACGCCCGCGCGTATACACCTGGCGACGAATGCCCCTGCATGAACACCATATCCCCGCCGTGATCGGCACTCGGTGCACGCCAGAAGTGATTAAATCCGACCTCATACAGCGTTGCCGACGATGCATAACTTGAAATATGACCGCCATACTCGGTGCTTTTACGGTTCGCTTGCACGACCATCGCCATCGCATTCCAGCGAATATAGGCCTCGATGCGGCGCTCCAGCGAGCGGTCACCCGGATACTCGGGCTGCCGGCCCGTGGCGATCGTATTGAGGTAAGCCGTATTTGGGCTGTACGGCAGATACGCTCCGGAACGACGGGCGAAATCGATCATTTTGTTCAGCAGAAAATGTGCCCGCTCGGGACCGTGCTGGCCAAGCACCGAATCGATCGACTCGAGCCATTCGCTCGTCTCGATCGGATCGATGTCATCAAATGGATTGAATCGGCTCATAAATCCTTCACAATAGGGGCACCGAGATTTGCACCGGACCGTGCAATGCGGCCGTCGGGGGCGTCATATTCGACGTTTACGCCTTGCCGGTCAAGCACTTAACCTGAGTTTGTATCCCATGCACAACACTTTGCCGGACTCTCACGAGATTCGCTGCACGCAACGTCTCGGCAGAGCTGATTCTAAGGCACTTGAGCCCATAGATCAGTTATTGCTGATACTACCCAAACGGACGCCAACGGCGCTCTGGCGCAAGATTCCGCAGGGCGGCAAACTGCAGGGGCTTGTCAGGAAGAGTCCGGCTGGTGCCGTTCCTCTGCTTACAACGCGTCTTGCGAACAAGCGCCAGACCCTGGTCGTGGCCGCCAAGATCGCCGCGGATGCTGACGCTTTCGACCGGTTGACGCTGGCCCGCAAGCTCGTTGCCGCCGCGACGGCAGAGAAAGCCGGTACTTTGGGCATCCTCGTCATGGGCTTCGAGACTGACGAGCAGCACGCGTTGTGCGATGCCGCAGTAGCCGCAGCTCTCGCAGCAGGTTTCAACCTCCCGGAGTTCAAGAGCGAGTCAGCGCCGCCGAAAATCCGCAGCATCCGTGTTCTCGGCCTCGACAAAAAGATCAACCTGAGTCGAACGATTGCAGAGGCCAAGGGCAACAACCTCGCTCGCTGGCTGACGGCACTACCACCGAACATACTCGATGCTGCCAGTTACGCCACGATGCTCAAGGAACTCGCCAAAGACCATGGCTGGCAATACAAACGCTTCTCAACGAAGGACCTCGAGAAGCTCGGCGCTGGCGCGTTTCTCGCCGTTGCGCAAGGTAACGACGATGACAGTGCGTCGATCGTTCGCCTTCGCTATCGCCCGCTAAAGAAGGATGTGTCGCCAACACTCAGCCTGGTTGGCAAAGGCGTCATATTCGACACGGGAGGCACGAACCTCAAACCGTTTGCGTCGATGCTCAACATGCACGGCGACATGCAAGGCAGCGCCGTGGTAGCAGGATTACTGCTGGCTATTTCCGATCTGAAACTACCGGTGCCAGTTGATGCCTGGTTCGCGATTACCGAGAATCGAACCGGACCGAGCGCGTACAAGTCTCAGGACGTTGTAACCGCGGCAAATGGCAAGACGATTCAGACAATTCACACCGATGCTGAAGGCCGCATGGTGCTCGCCGATACGCTCACATTCGCGAGTCGCGAAAAACCCAACCTCATTATCGACTACGCGACGCTAACCGGTTCGGTGATCGGTGCGCTCACGACACGATACAGCGGCGTATTCACTAATCGTGCGGATTGGCATCCACGACTCAAGCGAACCGGGCGTCATTGTGGCGAGCGCGTCTGGCCGTTCCCGATCGGCAAAGAATTCCTTGAGGACCTGAAGAGCGACACGGCCGATATCCAGCAATGCGCGGCGAAGGCGCCAGGCGATCATATTCACGCTGGCAGTTTTCTTGCGGAGTTTATCGAGAACGACACGCCCTGGGTTCACGTCGACCTTGCGGCCAGCAATCACAAGGGCGGACTGGCGCACGTACCGACTGAGGTGACCGGCTTCGGCGTGCGTTATACGATGAGCCTGCTCCTCGACGATCACATTCTGCAGGCAACCCATTAGTGAATGACCAGTCGTCAATGGCGGACCGCTTTCGAGGTTTTCTGCCCGTGGTCGTCGATGTCGAGACAGGCGGCTTCAACGCAAAGACCGATGCGCTGCTCGAAATCGCCGCTGTGATGATCGACTATGGTGACGGTGGAATACTCACACGCGGCGAGACGATTCGTTATCACGTCAAGCCATTCGAGGGCGCGAACATGGATCCGGCCTCGCTCGCGGTGAATCGAATCGATCCCCATCATCCGTTGCGCCCCGCCATCGATGAACGTGATGCGCTACAACGGATTTTTCGTGAAGTTCGACGTGCCGTGCGCGACAACCGGTGTCAGCGGGCCATTCTCGTCGGCCACAACGCGGCGTTTGACCTCGCCTTTCTGAACGAAGCGCTGGAACGCTCGGAGATCAAGCGCAACCCGTTTCATCCGTTCAGTTGTTTTGACACAGCCACGCTGTGTGGCGTCGCATTTGGGCAAACAGTCCTTGCACGCGCGGTTGCTGCTGCGGGTTTCGAATGGGACGAGGAATCAGCGCACTCGGCCGCTTACGACGCCGAGATTACCTGTGACTTGTTTTGTGAGATCGTAAACCGGTTTCAGTCGGTCTACGAGACGACTGTCTGATCGTCGACGCTGTCCAGCAATTCCTGCAGTTCGCCTGAGTGATACATCTCGACGACGATGTCACTCCCACCGATCAGCTCACCCTTGACGTAGAGTTGCGGAAACGTTGGCCAACTCGAATAGGTCTTCAGACCCTCGCGAATTTCCTCGTCTTCAAAAATGTTCACGAAGGCGAATGGCCTGCCAATTGCATTCAGAGCAGCAACTGTCTGCCCGGAGAATCCGCATTGCGGAAAATCCGGCGTTCCTTTCATGTATAACAGAACGTCGTGCGACTTCAGTTGCTCTTCAATCTTGCTATTCACATCCACGTTTTTGTGCCTCTTTTTCGCTTTCTGAACAATTGGTCTGTTTGCCGGAATCGGCTGAACCACTAACCAGCATTGCCGTGCAGCCCGATAATGTCACTATCATGACGAGTAATACCAGTAATCGCATCGATAAGCTCCCTAGCTGCCGCGATTGTACCCAGTTATTTCCCCGGAATCCCGCATGGCCTTGAGAGATTTTGGGATAAATTCGCCAATTGTTCTAAAATAGTCACTAATAACGACAACATCATCAGGGAGAACCAGGAATGAACCCTCTAAAAAGCGTCGCTGGCACGATCATCGGCGGTGTAGTCCTCGCCGTCATTCTCGTATTGGTGTCCAAAGGCAACCATCTCGTCTTTGCACCCGTTGCGAACTCACTGATCATCTGGCTGCATGTGCTTGCCGGCATCACCTGGATTGGTCTCCTGTATTACTTCAACTTTGTGCAAGTCCCTGCACTTGGCGATGCGGCCGCGGATGAAGGTGGCCCGGGCGGTGCCGGCATCACGAAATACGTGGCACCGCGAGCACTCTGGTGGTTCCGCTGGGGCGCGTTGGTTACGTGGCTCACGGGCGCCTCATACCTGGCGCATACCGGCCAGCTTGATGACGCATTTGCGCTAGGCATGCTGACTGACCCGATCAACAGTTACGCATTGACGATCGGCATCGGCGCCTGGCTGGGTACGTTTATGCTGTTTAACGTGTGGATACTGATCTGGCCTGCCCAGAAGAAGATTCTCGGCATGGTTGAAGCGAGTGCCGAGCAAATCGCCAAAGCCCGTAATGTCGCGTTCATGGCTTCTCGCTCCAACACGCTCATGTCCATCCCGATGGTAATGAGCATGGTTGGCGCCCATCACGGCTTTGTGATGTAAGTGATATCAGTCTGAATCAGTGCGTGGTCCGGCACTCGTGCCGGACCGCGTGAGTCGAACCTGAAATTTCCTGACGAAACAGGCGCGATTTGCCGGCCTCGGCAATGGCGACGCCCGGTACGCCGCGTCCTCGGCAGACTTGATGAGTTTGAGATCATCGCCGCAATCCTCGACGCCGGCATTTAGGACCTCCCCCCTGAAGTTCTGCGCGATTATTACCGTGCATTGGACATCCCGCGCGTACTCGGGAAAAAGCCAACTCGAAATCACCGCCTGTCGCAGCGAACTCGTATAGGTTGCCCGTTCGCTGGACGAACAATCGCGATAGTCACCGGCCGAATAGGTCAATGCCGGCAGCAATAGCAATGCAGAAACAAGGAGATGCGCCGCACGTCGAAACATCGTCTCAGGCGACGGCGCGCGTAACGCGTTTGGGCTCCGAGACGCCGTAGCCCTGTGCGTAGTCGATTCCCATGCCGCGCAACATTGTAATGATTTCTTCATTCTCGGCGAACTCAGCGATCGTCTGCTTGCCGGTAAGGTGCCCAATTTCGTTAATTGACCGCACCATCTCCCGGTCGATCGGATCATGTAGTATTTCCTTGACGAAGCTGCCGTCGATCTTGAGATAGTCGACGGGAAAGTGCTTGAGGTAACCGAATGATGACAGGCCTGTGCCAAAATCATCCAGCGCAAATTTGCAGCCGAGTTCCTTGAGCGCATTGATAAAACGGTTTGCCTGCGAGTAGCTCGCGATCGCCGCAGTCTCCGTAATCTCGAAGCAGATCTTGGTCGCATCCAGGCCACTCATCTGGAATTGATCGACGACAAACGGCAAGAATTTCTCGTCGCCGAGACTCTGACCCGACAAGTTGATCGAGCACAGTGCCAGGCGTTCGCGCTCGTCGGCCTCGGAGACCAGCCAGCGAAAAGCGCTGCGGATCACCCAGCGATCGATGCCCGGGGTAATGCCGTATCGCTCGGCTGCCTCAATGAAGAGTCCAGGCGAGATGATGCCGCCGGTCTCATCGCGCATGCGCAGCAGAATTTCGTAATGCGCGCCCTCTTCTTCTGTCTGCAGCGGCTGAATCGTCTGGCGGAACAGCTCGAAGCGGTCTTCTTCGAGTGCGTTGTTGATACGGGCCGCCCACTGCATTTCCCGACGACGGCGCATCAGATCGATATCGTTTTCCTGGAAGCTGTGGATGCGATTGCGCCCCGCCTCCTTCGCTGCCGCGCATGCACTGTCGGCTGCGCTAAGCAATGCCGCAACGTCTTCGTTGTCTGCCGAGATCGGAACGACGCCGATACTGACACCCAGGCGGAAGCTGCGATCATCCCACATGAATTTGTACTCGCTGATCGCCATACGCAGCGACTCGGCCGTCTGCATGGCCTCATCGAGCGAACAGCTCTCGAGTAGCACGCCGAACTCGTCACCACCGAGACGCGCAAGCGTGTCGCGCCATCGAATTTTCGACTTGAGCAACGCGCCGAGTTGCCCAAGGAGTGCGTCGCCTGCGCTATGACCACAAGAATCATTGACGATTTTGAATTGATCGAGATCGAGATAGCACACTGCGTACGACGTCTCGCGAGCTTTGGCACTCTTCAGTGCGCGTTCCAGCCGGTTCTCGAACTCGCGGCGATTAACGAGCCCCGTCAGGATATCGTGGCTCGCGTGATAACTCAGGCGGCGGTTTAGTTCACGTGACTCACTGACATCATGGAAGACGAGTACGCCACCGGTCACGGTACCCTTTCCATCACGAATCGGGGACGCTGTGCTTTCGATATAGAGTTCATTACCGTCACGACGAATCAGCAAGGTCGGACGCACTGACTTGATTGAGCGATTGCGACGTATCGAGACGGACAGCGGGTTTTCGAGTGGCTCACAAGTCTCTTCATGGAAGCTGCGGAAAATCTCGTCAATCGGACGACCACTTGCATCATCGACCTTCCAGCCGGTTAATTCCTCCGCGACCGGGTTGACGTATTCAACATTGCACTTCGCGTCCGTCGTAATGACACCGTCACCAATAGACTGCAATGTGATCTGTGCGCTCTCTTTCTCGCGAAACAGCGCTTCTTCATATAACTTGCGTTCGGTGATGTCGACCTCGACACCGAGGAGTCTCAACAGACGGCCATTTTCGTCAAGCACAGCCTTGGCGCGACTGCTCATCCAGCGCCAATCGCCGTTTTGGTGCTTCATGCGGTGAACTGACTCGAAGAACGGCGACTTGGCCTCAAGATGCTCGCGCATCTTGAATTGCACGCGCGCCATGTCGTTCGGGTGCACGAGGTGATACCAATCCAGTAGCACGTCGTCTTCCTCGGCGTCATACCCGAGCATGGCTTTCCAGCGTCTCGAAAGATTGATGCGTTTGGACTCACCATCAAAATCCCAGATGCCGTCATTCGCGGTGGCCGCAACGAGCTCGTTACGCTCGTTCATCTCATCCAGCAGTTCACGGTCCTGGGCACGCTCGAGTCCTGTGGCCAGCGAAGCGCCGATCAGTTTCAGCAGCAGATGCAGGGTGGCATCCCAATTCTCGACCGGATGCTCGTTGGCAAGCGCGAGGAAACCGGCTATCTCGTCATGCACCGAGAATCCGATCATCAGAATCGAGCCGATATGCAATTCGGACAGTCGCTCGAGTTCGGCTTTGGAGCTCTTGGAGCCCTGCAGAGTGTCCGCCACCTCGATGATTCTCAGATGGCCGAGACGCTTGCGCAGCCAGGGCCAGTTGTCTATTGCCTCCCCACTGAGAATCTCTGGCTTGCACTGAGCGAAACCGGCCGTCGTAGAGATGACTGTATCGAATTCGGAACCGTCCGCCGATATCAGTGCGACGAACGCGGCATCGCAATCGGCCGCATCGGGCAATTCACCGATGTTGGTTCGCAGCTGTTCCTGGTAGGTAACGGGATCGAGGTTCAGAACGCCAACAGCGATTTTGGTTTGCAGCGCGTCAGCACCACCGCGGGTGCGCGTTCCGGTTCGCGGTCGGCGATACCGGACGCTGGTGGTCTCATTGTTATCGGGGGGATTGCTCACTAGACATAAGTCCCGTACCAAAACGACTGCGCCGTACGGGTGTGAATTGTGACATGTCACCGCAGGAATACAAGCTAAGTCGCTGTATTTTTTTATATTCTTTCGGAATTTGCCCTTTGAAGTCAACCGATTGCGGCCGCATCCGTTAAAGGCCATGTAAACGGATAAACGCGAACTAAGGAGAGACGCATGAACTTCGCAACTTTTGGGCGCACGACCTTACTGTTGACCGCCCTGATACTCACAGCCTGCGGTGGAGGTGCAAGCACCTCGTCAAACAACGACCCGGGCCCAACTGTCACCTGCGACCCGACCGATCCGGCCACATTCGACGAGTGTGGAACGGTGCTGATCGGCTTCACTGACGCTGACGGTGATTTTCTTAATTACACGGTCGATGTCCTGTCGCTGACGCTTGAAACGGCGGATGGCAGGGTCGTTGAAGTGATGCCGCGCAAGACCCGCACGAACTTCACCGACTATGTTGACCTGACCGAGCTCGTAACCGCAGCGGTTGTGCCACCAGCGACATACGTTGCCGGCACCATCAGCCTTGATTATGGCGATGCCGAGGTGTTTGTCGAAGCAGCAGATGTGGCCAAGGAGGCCGTCGTTACGGACCTCGACGGCGTTGAGCTTGGACAAACCGAGCTCAAGATCGTGCTATCGAATCGCGACCAGCTGGTCGTGGCGAAACGCCGCGCTCATCTGCTGCAGCTTGATTTCGATCTCGCGGCCTCGCACAAAGTTGACGTCGTACCGACACCGGCACTGGCAGCCTCCGAGCAGTTCATCGTTGCTGAGGTACATCCGGTCGACGAGAAACAAATCCGCGTTCGCGGACCGCTACTCGCCGTCAGCGAAGACGAGATGAGTTATACGATCGCGATTCGTCCGTTTCACGACCGCGCCAGCGATTTTGGCCGTTTCACGGTCAACGTCACCGATGAGACCGTGTTCGAGGTCGATGAAGTAATGTGGGAGGGCGTCGAGGGGCTGCGTGCACTCAATGCCGCCGGCCAGGGAACGCCAACGATCGCGAAGGGCACATTGAATATTACCGAGCGCGAGTTCACGGCCGATATCGTACTCGCGGGATCGAGCGTGCCGGGTCACGACAGGGACGCGATTGTCGGCAACATCATCAAGCGGGACGGCAACTTTCTGACGATCCGTGGTGCGACAATCATCCCGCATGCAGTTGCAGTCGATCGTCGCGTGCACTTCCATGACGACGTTGTGGTCGAGGTCGGTCCTGACACGAAGGTGTTCAAGGACGTTGATCGCCTGTCAGACCTGTCAAACCTGACCATTGATGCACTCTCGATTGGTCAGCGCGTCACGATCCGTGGCAACCAGCCAACACCGACAACTGACGCATTGGCGCCGCAGATCCTGTTCGATGCAACACACGGCGCTGTGCGCATGCACGTCACACACCTGTCGGGCATCGTCAATACGGTAATGAACGGTGAGACTGACATTACGCTGCACTCGATCGACCGTCGTCGTGTTGGAATCTTCGACTTCTCGGGCACGGGACAGTCTGCGGACCTGGATGCCGATCCGGACAACTACCAGGTTCGGACAGTTAGTCTGTCATTGGCGGACTTTTCCACCGGCAAGCCAATCGTTGTCTGGGGTTTCCCGACTGCTTTTGGCATGGCACCGCCTGATTTCACCGGTCGCTCTGTCATCGACTACACGGACGTTCGTAGTGCACTGGGCGTCGGCTGGGGCGCACTAGGCACGCTGGCACCGTTCATTAGCATGGGCACTGACGGCCTGGTACTCGACAACCAGAACGGCGACATCGATCAGCGTCACTACATCAAGCAGGGTCCGGTCCTTATCGACCTGACGACGCTTGATTCATACACGGCGATCGTACCGCGCGAGACCGGCCGCATGTTGTTCTCGATCAAGTCGCAAGACAGCCTGCGTCTCTACTCACACTGGGACGACTTCGTTGGCGACCTGATCAATAGCCTCGACGGCGCAACGACGGCACGATCAATGTATGCCTACGGCAAGTACGACGTTGACAGCAACACGTTTACTGCCGTCAAACTTGGCATCTTCCTTCTGGAGCCCTGATAACGAAGTGAAGCCTCATTGAATCCCCCCGCGGTTTCACTTTACTGGCTCGGCCCCGCATCGAAAGATGCGGGGCTTTTTTTTGCCTTGTTCATTGTTGTTACGAAACGCCGTTGAGGTGTGTGATACCGGTTCAAACTTGGGTTTTGACCGTTTGGTCAAACGCGAGTCGGCGATCAGCGACAGATTGATTTCTGCGGTAATTTGCGGACAATGTGTGTGTCCTCGGATCCGGGAGATTCGAAATGCACTTCGTTTGGCGACTAAAGCATGTTTGGACGGTGCTGCTGGCGACAGTCGTAGTTGCGGCGTGTCCGGCCACGCCCACCGTTCCACCTGAAGAGACTCTTATCCTCAGGGGCGAACGACTATTCTTCAATGAGACGTTCGCCGGCAATGGCCGTACCTGCGGAACCTGCCACCGTGCTGAAGACAATTTCGCGCTGTCACCGGGCTTCATCGCGACATTGCCGTCCGATGACGCGTTATTTGTCGCGGAATTCAACCCAAATCTTGCGGAGAATTTCGAAAACCCGCGATTGATTCGCGAGCTGGCGCTGATTCTCGAAAACCAGGACGGCTTTGATGATTTGGCGAACGATTTCAACATGCGCGGCATTCCGCATACGCTGGCGTTAGGCAATTCGATAAACAGCGCCACAGGGCCGCAGACGGGTTGGTCGGGTGACGGGTCGCCCGGCGACGGGTCATTGCGCTCCTTCGCGGTCGGGGCTGTCATCCAGCATTTCCCGAAAACGCTGAATCGTGTCGCGGATGTGGATTTCAGACTGCCGACGGACGACGAACTGGACGCACTCGAGGCGTTTCAGCTATCTCTCGGCCGGCAGGAAGATCTGTTGTTGCCATTGCCGCTCAAAGGAACAGTCGCCGCGAGAGGCCAGGAAGTATTCATGGATCGGACACTGGGAAAATGCAACGCCTGCCACTTCAATGCCGGAGCGAACGGAGACCCGGAGCTGTTTGGCCCTACCGCCGGTAATTTGAACTTCAACACGGGCGTCGAGGACCTTCCGGATCAGCCCGCGGATTTGACCGGCGAAGCCGTACCGCCCGACGACGGTCTCGGCAGCCCAGGCAGCGGCGAATTCAATACACCGCCCGTCGTCGAGGCTGCGGATACCGGGCCGTTCTTTCACAACAATTCGGTCGAGACAATCGAAGGCGCCGTGGCTTTCTACAACGGTGATGCATTTAACAATTCACCGGCCGGGCAATTGTTGGCTGGCGCAACGGGCAGCGGTATCAACCTGGATGCCACGCAAGTCGTCGCCGTGGCCGCATTCTTGCGTGTGATAAATGCGCTTGAGAATATCCGCGCCAGTGACGAACTGCTTGACCGGGCCTTTCCGGTATTTCGAATTGACCGCGCACGCCAAACGTCACTGATCAAGAGGGCCGGTTTTGAAATCGAGGATAGTGTCGAAGTCCTCGCTGGTGCCGGGCTGCACGCCGCAGCGGTCGCACTGCTTCGCAAGGCCCATGCGCTCGCAAATGAATCTTTAAAATACAGCGGTGACCGACGCCGACAACTCGTTGATGACGCCCGGGCGCAGCTTACCAATGCACAAATACGGATGGTCGAACTATGAGCAATCGATTTTTCAGAGACTGCTTCTTTGTCACTTGCCTACTCGTCTTGTCTGGAAGTGTTTACTCGCAACAATCGACGGAACGGTATATTCCGATCGGCGAATCTCCTGGTGTTGTCGATGAAGAAACGGTCGTCGGCGAAATTAACGACGTCGACTACGAAACACGCAGTATGCAAGTCCGAGATTCTGAAGGACTCAAGACCGTTCGGATGATTGCGTCCACTCGATACTATCTGGATCGGACGCATTACAAGCGCTCGAATCAGTCCGCGACGGTACAAGACTGCAGAGTCGGGCGCAAAGTCGAGGTCAAATTCTATGCCGATGGCACCGTCGACTGGGTCAAGATCGAATCGGATTAGCTTAGCCGGTTGAGTGAACGCCCTCTAACGGTCACGCAGACTGCATCTTCAGGTCGCTGCCCGCAAATCGGCGAGATAGGTCTGTACCTGCCCTCGCAACGCCGTTTCTTCCTCTTCCCAGCGCTGCATAGCGGCCTGCACGCGCGAGTCTGCGACTATCTCCCGGTACTGCGGCAGTGCAAGGGTCTGTTTCCAGTCCAGGTGCATCGCAACTGAACGTGTGAAGACACCGGTTAGCGCGAGTTCAATCGCCTGTTCCACCTCACCTCGCAAGGCCAGTATGTCGAGTCGCGTCGCCGGATTTTTCTCAAGATCGAAACCGTATGACGAGGCTACGCCTAACATCAGATCAAGCCGACGTAGCAGTTCCTCACTTGGCAACGATACGAACCAGGCATCGAATGCAATGAATTGTGCGCAGCGGAATTTGAGCGATACAGACTCGGCCCTGAAGTCCAGGATACCAGGGGCGTGCTCTTCGAGATATGCGATTTCCTCATCAACCGTGCCGCGAGTGACGGCAACCCTCAGCAAGTGCTGCACCGCTCCGCAGTAGGCGAATTGCCGATTGTCGATGTCGTCCTCGATCGCTCGGCGTGCGCTCCCGATGCTGGCCTCCTCGTTACCGTTGTTGATCGCGCGCAACAATTCAATTCGGTAGGCCACCTCGCTCGTCGGCGCAATTGCCATGACGCGATCACGAAAGTCATCGCCGGCTTCGAACAATTCCAGCTGATACAGAAATGCGGCAAGCATGCCGGGGAGTTCATGATCTTTGGGATCCGTCTCGAGGGCTCGCAGAAAATTCTGTACGGAACTGACACCATCTCCCAACTGCAGACTTACTCTTCCAAGATGCAGGTAGGCATTCGGCTGTGCCGGCTCTATCTCAAGTGATTTCTCGAGCGAAGCCTTTGCGTTGTCCCAGTCTTCGAGTCGCTCAAACAGCGTGCCAAGCTCGTAATGAATTTGCGGATTGAACGGATCGCGCCGCAGCGCGTCACGCAGTATCGGCAGGGAGTTTTCGAATTCCTGCGTTCCCTGCTGGGCGCGGACCAGCAGCAGGCGTGGCTGCAGCTCGCCGGGCGCTTCGGCGACGATAGCCTCCAACTGTCCTGCCAACGCTGACACGCCCTCCAGATTACCCTCAGTCGCCTGCAGCATAGCCTTTGCATACAGATTGATTGCTCGTGCGACGACATCGTCAGGACGTTCGGCGAGCACCTGGTCCGACAACACAATGACCTCCATATTGGCGTCACGAGTGTCCATCAATCCGGTCTCACTCTGAGATATATAGTTGGCTGCGAGCTCCGTCTTCGCATCCAGAAAGCCCGGGTCGATCATCAACGCGCCCTTTAACAGGTTTTCAGCTGCTTGCAGGCCGCCGTAGGAGTATGTCACCCGCTCCTTGCGTGCCTGCAGATAGAGGTCATACGCATCCGGGTCCGTCGTGTTGACACCAGAGAGCTTGTCGCCTCCGGCGGCACCGAGCAATGAATCGGATAATGCGTAACCGACTTTCTCGGCGATCTCATCCTGCATGCCGAAAATGTCGTCAAGCGTGCGATCGTAGCTCGACGACCAGATGTGAAAGCCGTCGCTGGCCCGAATAAGCTGCGCCGTAATTCGCACGCGGTCGCCGACTTTCTGGACGCTGCCCTCCAGGATATGAGCCACCTCGAGCGCAGCGGCAATCTCCTGGACGCTGAGGTTCTTGCCTTTGAACGCAAAGCTCGACGTTCGTGCGGCGACCTTGAGGTCGGGTACCTGTGTGAGCATGTGCAACAGCGTTTCAGTCAAACCGTCGGAAAAGTACTCGTTGTCGTCGTCGTTGGACATGTTAACGAACGGCAACACGGCGACCGACGCATCACTGATGGCCTCGACCGGTGCAGTGTCATCGCCGGTTTTCTGCGCGCTGAACAAGCCAATGAACACAATGAGAATTACGACTGACGCAACCGTCACGTAATCCAGTTTTTTCCTGGTTGGTGTCGTGTCCGTGTCATCACGATCGACATCGTGCTCCCGCTTGATGCCCTCCGGGGTCAGTTCGTAAAACCACGAAAAGACCACCGCCGGAATGAAACCCAAAGCGAAAACCAGAATGACCGCTCGCGCCGCCCACTCCGGCGCGCCAAGTGTCGGCAGGATCGTGGTCAGGACTTCGGTTAGCAGCCAGCCAACAACCAGATAGGCGGCAGCAACGCGAAAAACGTTGCGGCGTTTGAGTTCGGCAACCAGGGACATTCAGGTACTCTGCGCTAGGGCGTGGAGACGAAGATTACACGATATTTAGATGCGCGACCGGGGGTAAAGGTTTCCATCGCGAAGTACAAATAACGCGTTATTCAACCGCTAGGCGACGCGTAATGGCGATCGCCGCAGCTGCTGACCCGTTGCCGAAAACACAGCATTGGCGACGGCCGCGGCGGTTGATCCTTATGCTAGCTAGCGTCGTCCTGCCAGATGGTTGCCGCGTTTCGCCCCTGGCGCTTGGTCTGGTACAAAGCCTTGTCCGCGCGTTCGACGAACTGCTCAGCCGATAGCGTTTCACCGGGGTCGCTGACTGCCACACCAAGGCTGACCGTCACAGCCACGCTGCCGTCATCGGTTCGCACCCGTGTTTCTTCGATTCTGCCGCAAATCCGTTCGGCAACCAACTTGCATACGCTCGGCGTTGCGTCGCGCAATATCACGAGGAATTCATCACCGCCGTGCCGCGACACCACATCTTCGGGCCGAACTGACGCAGTAATGCTCGCGGCAATTTTTCTCAGCGCCTGGTCGCCCGTCCCGTGTCCGTGCTCATCATTAATCTCTTTGAAGTGATCGATATCCACGAGGCAAACCGCAAACTGCTCGCGGCTGGAGCTAGATTCCTGCAGCACCATTTCCAGCATTTCAATACCGCCCCTGCGGTTCCAGACCCGAGTCAGCGGGTCCAAAAGAGCCTGGCGTCGCGCGGTATCCAGTTTGCCAACCAGTTGGCTCTGCGCATTCCACAAATCGGTGGTCAGCAATTCACGCTCGGCCAGTTGCCCCAGGTCTGACAACATTTCATCCAACCCGTGGTCGGCCTTTTTCGGTTTAGTATCGAAGGCACAGAACGTACCAATGATCTCGCCGTCGCCGTCCCGTAGCGGGAAACCCGCATAAAACCGAAACTTCGGTTTCCCGGTAACCAGCGGCAATTTCACGTAGCGCACGTCGTTGTGCGTGTCCGGGACTATCAGGGGCTTGCCACTATCCAGCATCGGCTGCGCGAGGCTATCTTTTATCGGCAGCTCATTGACGCGCCAGCCGACGACGGACTTGAACCACAGTGTCTCATTTGCAATCAGGGTGACGCCGGTAGCACGAACTCCCAAAACGTTCTTGCCGAGACGGCTGATGCGCTCGAAACGCTCTTCCAGCGGCGTATAAAAACTATCAATCTTGTGGAGCCCGGCGATGCGCATGGTAGCCGTGCCGGAGAGCGTCTGGCTTAGCCCTAAGGAATCTTCATCTGTCGACATACTGCTCTCCCTATCAGCGGATCAACGAATGATTAATTTTGCATTCGTATCATTTCGCGCCGCAGTATAGATGACCTCAAAGGTCGAATCATCTGTGATCGTCGTTCGTTTCATTTTCGCGCTGAAATGGTTTTTCCAACGCATATAAGGAGTGTTGAGGTCGATTAGACTTGTTCTATTTCGCGAGTTTGCGTGTTGCGATGCAGGACATCGGCCGCGGACGGTCCGCGCAGTCCCGCTACGGCGACCATATACGGCACCAAGCGACCGCCTGATCCTGGATCGTCAATGATCAGCAATCGTGTTGCACGGCAGCGTGAGCTGTTGTAATAAAGATTGCGGTGTACCTCCTCCAACAAGACAACCGTAACAGGCGGCGACTATGATTCGTGATGCTAGATTCTGGATTTCGATGACCGTATTCCAGGTCCTCTTTGGACTTGCGATTTTTGCCGTCACCCGCGACTACTACGTTCAAGACACGGATAGCGTCAGCGCCCATACAGTGACAGCGGACCGATCCGTGCCCGTATGGCCGAACAACATCACGGAAAACGACATCGCACGACTGAGTTCGTCGGCGCTGAGTCAGCCAACTGTTCAAAACCCGGCCGACATGTCTCGTCAGGCTGATGAGTATTTCTCCAACAGGCAATATGACAGGGCTGCGGACTTGTACGAACGGCTATTGGTGTTCAGCCCGAACAATGCGGAGATCCACAACAACCTGGGCCTCACGCTGCATTATCTTGGTAGATCAACGGAAGCCCTTCGCAGGCTCAATGACGGCATCGCCGTGGACCGTTCAAATCAGAGGATTTGGTTGACACTGGGGTATGTCAATAGCGAACTCGGCAATACCGAGGAAGCTCGCACTGCGCTGACAACCGCGACGCAGATCGGCAGCGATGAATCGATCCGGCAGTCCGCGTTGAACATGCTCGAAAATCTGCCCTAGGAGATTAACGACGGGTCTGACAACGCATCGCTCAGCCACAAAAAAGCAAGCGTTTACCTGTTTCTTTCGTCCTGATCGGCGACCAGATCGGACACCATGTATGCCACCAACCACTTGCACTCTTTTTCGGTCGGCACTCTGAAATCCTTTCCCGGTACCCGCTTGACGGTTTTGGCCATGTGGTTACTGATAGCCTGAATCGAGAAGGCGCAGAGGTTCGTGACCCGGTCAGCGTTGAGTCCCAGCGCATCACAGTTTCCCCTCTTATCGCACAAGGACTGCAAATGAACCAGCTTCGGCGTCTGCCGAAACTCGTCAATGCTGCCCGGAACAATGACGTGGACAAGACCGTGAGTCCGCAATAATTTCTGATCTTCGTCGAGGCCCGGGAAGAAGAACGGATTGTTGCGCCGCAAACTGGCGATGCGCTTTGTCGATATCCCGAAATTGTCCCCCGGTACGTGGCAATCCCCGCAGGCCCTGCCGTTGCCGCCGAACGGCGCGGGGTCTCTGTCCCCCTTGCAAACGAACTGTCCGGTCTTGAGTGTCGCCTTGTCATCGACCTTTTTGACACAGCCGGCAAAGAGCCGCTGCCCCTTCCTTTCCTGGGATTCGGCGGAGCCCACTACCGGCACAGCAAGAATCAGGAGAGATACAAACAGAATCCAGCGTTTCATTTGGGGCTCCTCAAAGGTCTGCGATTACCTGTCCATGGCCACTCGAGGGCCGCGGTCAGTTACCAGTTACAGGCAATAGTGTGTTGGCTCACTCCGATTTGCAGGAATCAGATCACAGATTCGCAATCTCATCGGACAGCGGGTTAGATTGTCTGCCGAAGGACAGGCCGCGCCTTTTCTATTTGAAAGCTGGACCGGATGCCCAACACACCAGTGATCTTCTTAGACCGGAGGCCACAGGCTTGACCCGGTGCTGCAGGTAGGAAGGAAATACGATTAATGAGCCAATTTCCTTGGGTGCCGGTGCCGAGCTATCCATGAACTCCAACTCGCCGCCCTCATAGTCGCCGGTGTCGCTGAGTTGAACACTCATGCTCAGCTTTCGTGCTGAGAAAATGCCGGCACCAAGATCGTTATGCCACGTGTAGTGACCACCAGGGCTTGTGTACTCGGCAATCTGAAGCCCTTCATGGAATCCGTTTAATTCGAATTTGTACTCCTTGTTAAGATCGAAAAGAATCTGTTCCAGCTTTTCGTAGATCCACGCGCTCTCATCACCAACCTTTATGTAGCTGACCTTTGAGTCTCTGATTTGAAGATCTTGACCACGACCTATCTGGCCCTCACTCTTTTCTTCGGCATTAGCCAGTCCAACTATCTTGTGACATTCTTCTGCAGAAAAATGTTTGGGAAGATACGCGATGAGGGAAAGATAAACATTTTCCACCATCGGCCGGGCGTTGGGGAACTCGCGAACAAATCCAGCGGTCATTTCTGTGTGATCTCATCTATGACAGAGCGGAACCGGTATTATATCGTGAGAAGGACCCGTCGATCGGCAATTGTATGATCAACTCCCCAGACGGTGGCGGAGAAGCCAGCGTTTTGGGCCGAAAGCGGATATCCAAATGACTTTGGATTGCTACCAACTTCGTATCGCAACAGCGGCACTTGCGTAGAACAACAGTGCAAGCAATAGCACGGCTGTGAAGCCAAACTCGATCGCAAGCAAGGTCGCGAGCGCTGCACTTATCACCGAGGCGAAGCCGTTGATGCCCCAGGCCCACGGAACAAAATCAGGCGCACGGTCCGCAAGGCGTTTCAGCCCGAGCGGAAACGGCATACCCATACAGAACGCGAGTGGTGCGATCAGCACGATCGAAAGGATAATTTTCGCCACGTCTGCGAGCCCCATGAACTGGCGAAAAACCAGCGGCAGCAGCAACACATAGATAATCGTTATGGCGGCAATTGCGCCGGCGACGTACGCTACAGGCGAGCGACGCGTCAGCCTGGCTGACAACGCACTACCAATCCCTGCGAACACGAGGAAGCCGCTCAAGACGACCGCAACCGAATACAGCGGATGGCTCAGGAACAGAATGAATTTCTGGATGAACGCCATTTCGACAAACAGGAATGCGAGCCCGAGCAAAAAGAAGTAGCTGCCCATACGCGCGCCGGTTCCGGCGGGCCAGGTGCGTTTGATGCGGGCGAGTGGCATCAATATCAGCACGAAGCCGGCGATCACGGCTTGTATCACTGTAGAGACAAGGATCAGGTAGCCCCACTCGATCAGCCCTGCCCCGCCGCGCTTGCGCAGCGCCATGACCTCGCGCATCGAGTCCCATTTGAAGAAGTGAAAGAAGTACGGTTGATTGTCTGTCGCAGGCGCGATGTGAAACTTGTAGCGTTCGAGCAGGTCGTCGGCCTTGCCTCCAAGCAACGCCATGGCGCCATTATAAAGATACGGCTGCTCGAGTTGGTTGAAGCGATTGGCATCAGCTTTCGGCATGCCTGGGTAGTAGACGGTGTCGAACGAATGCGTCTCTGCGAATTCATGTACAGCAGCGATGTCCTGATGCGTGAATTCATTGTTCTTGATCAGCAGCGTGCTCGTGTTCCAGCTGCGAATCACCGCAAGACGCCGGCCGGACTCATCGATGCCGGATACGCGCAGCGCCTCGACCGCCGTCGCAAATAACTTGAGGCTGTCGCGCGGCGGTAATTTGAGCCAGCGCGTGATCGCAAGCATACCATTGGGTTCGAGGTGCGCGAGGTACTCCTGTAATCCCTCAACCGTGTAGAGATAACTTTCATGCAATGACTGCACGCCGGTACCTGATGCGCCGAACGAATCGAGGAGCCCGATTTGTATCAGGTCGTAGCGCTGCTTACGTTGCGCAACAAAGCCGCGCGCCTCACGCCGGTACACGGTTACGCGAGGATCCTCATACACGCGGCCGCTGAAGTCCGCGTAAGTGCCGCGAACGAGCTCGATCATCTGTGGATTGAGCTCGACAGCATCAACGTGACTTGCGCCGTTGTGCAGTGCAAGCAAAACGTCGCTGCCACCGCCGGCGCCAAGCACGAGAACTTGCGGCCGGTCGAGCAGCCCATACGGTAACGCAGCTGTGACTTCGCCGAGGTAGCCAAGCTTCGACATGTCTCCGTCGTAGCGCGTAATCACACTCAGCGCATCACCATCGGTGAACACGCCAAGCTGCTCGGGCGGCACATGGCGTGTGCCAAAGCTCAGCCCGGGCGCGTGGCGAAACGGTATCGTCGGGCTCTCGACTACGGTCAACAGGCCGAGTGGGCTCGACGACACGGCCACGGTCCTGCTATCGATAACCTGCATGGCCTGGCTCAGGCCTTTGTACTCGGACAGGCGCAAGCCGAGCCACTGCTCAGGCATGCCGAACAGAACGAACGCGAGCCACACGACCTGCAGCGCCACAAGCGGTCGTTGTATCGCCGACCCGAATCCCGCCAATGCTGAGGCGATAACAGCCAGACCGATCAACACCAGCAGCGCATTCTGTGGGGCCAGCACGAATAGTGTGGCGATGATCAAGATCGCGCCCAGCCCCGCGCCCAGTAAATCAAAAAAATAGATACGGCTGATGTAGGCCTGGCGGCACGTGAAAGCCAGCCCGATACAGCACGCGGCAAAGAAAAATGGCACGAAAAAAATCAGGTAGATGATGCTGAGGTTCAGAAACTGGCGCCGGTCCCAGACCACCTCAAGCGCGTTGAACGGAACGCGCTGGCCAAGTACGAAACACACGAGCATCGCGATGCTGAATAACAGCGCACTGGTCGCAAACGCCGCTGCGAAATGCCGCTCGAGCGATTTCCTGAATAGCGCAATAAAAGTGCCGCTCGCACCGTAGCCCAACAGAGCGAGGCTGATGATCATGTACGCGAAATGATGCCATTGTACGATCGACAACACGCGCATCAGCAGGATCTCGTAGCCGATCGCGGCGGCCGAGACGAATAGCGTTGCAAACAACAGGCGACGCAAGGCGATCAGTGTTCGCCGGTCAACGGCACGAATCTAACGGCAGCGACCTGTTTCGTGATGATCTTGTCCTGCTCGGTCTTCTCGATCAGGAGCAACTGTTGTGTCATCCAGCGGCCGCCGACCGGGATGACCATGCGCCCACCAGGTTTGAGTTGCTGAATCAGCGGCGGTGGCACATGACTTGCGGCAGCCGTGACAACAATCGCATCAAATGGAGCATGTTGCTCCCAACCATAGTACCCGTCACCAAGTTGCGTCGTGACGTTGTCGTAGCCGAGGCGATCGAGGCGCGCGGTTGCGCTGCTGAATAGTGGTTCGATGATCTCGATCGTGTACACGTGATCGACGAGCTCGGCAAGGACAGCGGCCTGGTATCCCGATCCCGTGCCGATCTCGAGCACAACATCACTGGTCTCGGGCGCAATCAGGTCGGTCATCAACGCGACGATGTACGGTTGCGAAATCGTCTGCCCGTGGCCAATCGAGAGGGGACGATTCTCGTACGCATCGCGCCTCTCGCTCGCGGGCACGAACTTGTGCCGTTCAACGGTACTCAAAGATCTGATCACATCGGCACTCAATGTGGCCTCGTCGCTGTCCCAGGCCAGCTTTGCGTAGTACTCGACCTCGGCCACCAACTCGGCTCGCAGCGCGGAGTAGTCCACCTCATCGCCCTGGGCGACGACTGCAAACAACAGCAAACTACAGAGCGCCCGCCTCATTGTTCCAGAAACTCCCATGATCCATAGCCGACAACGTTGCGCCTGTCACCGGCGGTGTCTCCCGAATTCTTCAAAGCGAGCGTCGTGACTTTCATACCGCGCCGCTTCGCTGCGATCAGCAGTCCGCCGATCGGCGTGGCGCCGCAAGCGACGTCATGATCGATGCCCCGCACTTCGAAACCCTCAATCGCTTCCCGTGTTGCCCCATCGGTCGCACGAGCCTGGTCGTAGCTCAGGTAGTGGCTCAGGTCAGAACTGATGACGATCAGCGTCTCGGGCCCACCCCAAAGGGTATCGAGAACGTCGGCAACGCGGTCGTATGTTGTATTGCCGACCACGATCGGCACGAGCGTGAACGAGCCGAGCACGGACTGCAGAAACGGCAGGTGTACCTCGAGGCTGTGTTCGAACTCGTGACTCTGATCGAAGACCGTGACTCGTGGTGAGTCGATAGTCGCGATTGCCCTCTTATCGAGCGGCACATCGCCAAGTGGCGTGCGGAATACATCGGCACTGGAAAGTGCGAGGCCCCGCACGGGCACGCGGTGGCATGGCCCGAGCAATATCACGCGTTGATACTGATCCCGATAAGGTCGCAGGCGGGCGTAAGCTACTGCAGCGACCGGCCCGGAGTAGATGTAGCCGGCGTGTGGCACGATCAGCGCTTTTGGCGCATCGCCCACACCGCTTTTCACCTCATCGAGCAGGAATTCCACCGTCCTGCCGAGTTCTTTTGCATCGCCCGGGTAGAACTGCCCGGCGACAGCGGGTTCGCGGATCACAGTCATGGCACCGTGCCCCCTCCTACATATTGTAATTGTAGTCCTCTGAACCAAGGTTTATATAAGTAGGTGTACGGTGACGAATGACACTACAAGGCCACAGCACGAAATACTGGCAGCGCCTCGATGATGGGCGGCTGCAGTGCGACGTCTGTCCGCGTTTCTGCAAGCTTCGCGATGGACAACGCGGTCTGTGCTTCGTGCGCGGTCGCGCCGGTGACGAGATCGTCCTGACGACCTACGGCCGCTCATCCGGTTTTTGCGTCGATCCCATCGAGAAGAAGCCGCTCAATCATTTCCTGCCGGGCACACCCGTGTTGTCATTCGGTACGGCGGGCTGCAACCTCGCCTGCAAGTTCTGTCAAAACTGGGATATCTCGAAATCGCGCGAATTCGACCGGTTGCAGGACAGCGCCTCGCCGGAGGCAATTGCCCAGGCCGCTGTCGAGACGGGCAGCCGCAGCGTCGCCTACACCTATAACGACCCGGTGATCTTTCTCGAGTACGCCGTTGATGTCGCGAAAGCCTGCCACGACCGCAACATCAAGAACGTCGCGGTCACAGCCGGCTATATCACTGCGGCTGCATGCGGTGAGTTTTTCGAGCATATCGATGGTGCAAACGTCGATCTCAAGGCCTTCACCGACCGCTTCTACTGGAAGGTCTGCGGCGGCCACCTCGAGCCCGTGCTCGACACACTTGTTTATCTGAAGAACGATACGGATATCTGGTTCGAGCTGACGACCCTGCTGATACCGGGCGAGAACGACTCCCCAGCCGAGATCGATGCCATGACGCGGTGGATCGTCGGGCATCTCGGCCCCGACGTGCCATTGCATTTTACGGCCTTCCACCCCGACTGGAAGATGCTGGATACACCGAGCACACCGATCGAGACATTAACGAAATCACGCGAGATTGCGATCAGCAACGGTATGCATCACGTCTACACGGGCAACGTTCACGACTACGCCGGCGGAAGCACCTACTGCAGTAACTGCGGCGAGGTCCTGATCGGCCGTGACTGGTACGAGCTCTCGACCTGGAATCTCAAAATCGACGGCCCGGAAGCCGCGTGTGCAAGCTGCGGCACAGAAGTTGCCGGTGTTTTCGAGGCGCAAGCCGGTACCTGGGGCGCACGCCGGCGCCCCATCCACGTCGCGACCTGAAGCTCGGGATCGTTACTGGTTTGACATAACGCAAACCCAGTTGCACTACTGTGAGCCCGATCACGGCCAGAAGCCCTGTCGCGGCTTACGGTGTGAAAAATCCCTAGCTTGAGCAATGACGATGACCAGACCGATTCTATTTGGATTTGCAGCACTGCTGATGCTCGTGCTTTCCACGACGGCAACAGCCCGCGAGTTCGGCGTGCAAGTTGTTTTCTCCGACGGAGAAGCCTCGATTATTCGCGCCTACTACCGTGACCACAGCGCACCACAAAAAAGCAAGAAAAAAGGCAAGCAAGGACTACCGCCGGGTATCGCCAAGAATCTTCAACGCGGCAAGCCACTACCACCCGGAATCGCAAAACGAGCACTGCCTTCAGGACTGATTGATCTGCTACCGCCACCACGGCGCGGATTCGAGCGCGTCGTATTGTCTGGCAAGGTGCTGCTCGTCGAAGTTGCCACGCAGGTGATTCACGATGTACTTGAGGATGTGATCCTCGGTTGATAAGCCATCGCTGCCTAGGCGACTTTGTTCGCGCGGCGGTTTCTGATAAACGTAATCAGCCAGGCTATGAAGTACACGGGAATGATGAGCATCAGCGCCATCATGGCCTGGCCTACGTGTGACGTCAGCTGGAATGACACAGGTTCGACCCGATCGGCATAGGCTCTGTAGACAGACCTGGACGTGTACGTATTCGAATAGTTGAACTCAATAAGTTGCCAGTCGCCATGGTCCTCCAGGACATTCACCCGGTAAGTGTTGTGCGCAGACATTACAACTTTCGGCTCGGGAAGCAGAAACTGCGGCGTCGGTCGATCCGGATCGGCATCCCCAATCACTTCCAGGGTAGTACGGCTGTATTCGTTGCCATTGTCGCCCTCATGCACAATTGCTATTGAAAATACCCTGGCGTTCTTGCCGGTAAAGTCCTTCGTCACTTCATCAGGCACCGTAATGAAGTACATGATGATGATCACTGGTATGTAAATCGCCAGCGCGAGCAGGCAACCGACGCTGCGTTTCTTCTTCGCATTCATAACAGAAACGGAACAATCATGAATGTAACGAGAATCATGATCGGCAGCGCGAACCAGATGATCTGCCGGAAACCGAGTTCATAGGCGGGATTAGGCCAGTCCGGCTCCATGAATCCGAATACAACGCCCCTGCCTTCTTTGCGCTGCAGATTCCACATCAGTCCTGCTGCGAAGTACAGAATCGAGGAAAGCACGATATTCGGCAACCAGGTCGGCGGATAGTAACCGTGCTTGAGGAGAATGTAGACGTCGTAGGCCCAACTGACAGAAAACATCCAGACGCAAACAGCAATGAAGACGTGAATCAATCTGGCCCGCCCCTTCAGCGCCAGATAAAGAGTACCGACCGCCCAGGGCGCGGTCAGGAACGTGAGTATCGACATGAACGATGCATCGACGTAATCCCAGGTTGGATCACCGGTGTAGGGCGCCATGGCGATCATCGACAGAGCAGCAACCGCGAAGGTCAACAGCTTCCACGTTGACACCATAAATTTCAGGTAAGCGGACCGGAACAAGACCAGTGTTTTGCGTTCCCGAACCATCATGATGGCCGCTACGACGCACGCCAGTGTGTAGCCTGTCAGGTAGGCGGTAAATGCCGGCGTAATAATCGATCTAGTCCTGTTCGTCGTCTACAGGATTGTCCTGCGTCAACTGAATTTTCGCACTGTGTAACTCACCTATGTCGGCAACGCGCCAGTCGAGAATACCGTCACGCGGTGCCTGGTCGACTACTTCGATGCCGCTGGCCTCGAGCTGCTCGAGTTGCTGCCCAATATGCTCGTAACCCAATGATATAAGGAAAAATCCTTCGCCGTGCTCCGCGAGATGTCGGCCTGGCACAGACGCCGGATCATAAGGACAAACGAGCACCAACCAGCTTTCACCGACGCGTGTCCGCGCGACACGGGCGCCACGTGGCCGGTAATCAATGATTTCAAACGGCTCGACTCCAAGCGCGCGTTCGAATCGCGCCATTGCCTCTTCAAGATCGTGGACGACAAAATTGACATGATGAATGCGTGTCGGCGGCATGAATGCTCTCTCGCCAACCGTCCGCCTTTAGGCGGTCTCGCGATCACCTGATGGAAAGATGCCGGCCTTGGGCAGCAAGGCAGGCACGCCGCGCCCGAGTTCCTGTTCGAGCCAGCGGCTGATATCGATGATTTTGTCGAGTGACACACCGGTCTCAACACCGGATCGGTCGAGCATGTAAAGCAAGTCATCGGTGGGAATGTTGCCAGTCGCCGCCGGTGCAAAAGGGCAACCGCCGATTCCGCCGATACTCGCATCGAGATACGTGACGCCGGACTCTACGGCGGCCTGAGCATTGGCAAGCCCGGTGTTGCGCGTGTTGTGGAAGTGACATCGCAGCGGCAAATCACCGATCACTTCGCGGACTCGTCCGAGCAATTCGGTGACCTGGTTCGGAACTGCGACGCCAATGCTGTCCGCAATGCCAAGCTCCGCCGGACTAGCGTCAACGACCCGCCTGGCGAGTTCGACAATACGCTCAACCTTGACCTCACCCTCGTACGGACAGCCGAACGCGGACGAGATCATGACATTGGCACGCAAGCCGTTTTGCTGCGCGCGCTTTGCGATCTCACCCCAGACGCGAACGGACTCATCAATGTCTACGCCCTGGTTCTTGCGGTTGTAGGTATCGGTAGAGAGGACAACCATGCCGATTTCATCGATCTTTGTCTCGAGCGCGCGATCAAGACCGCGCTCATTCATGATCAATCCGACGTATGACACATCGTCATGATCGGCCAGTCGTTCAATCAACGCTTCGGCATCGGCCATCTGTGGCACGCGCTTCGGATGCACAAAGCTCGCAACCTCCAGGCGCCGAATACCCGCGTCGATCGCCTTGTTGATGAACTCCACTTTACTGTCCGTTGGCAGGATTTCGGGCTCGCTTTGCAGCCCGTCGCGCGGGCCCACTTCGACCAATGTGATCTTCTTGCTGCTCACTTAACATGCTCGATGACAGTGTGCTCGTCCACAACATCAGCGTATTTTGCGTTCATGTCGAACAGGTTCGCCTCGTGCGGTGCCGCGTGACGGTCACCGCATGCATCCGCCACCACAATCGGTATGAAACCGTATGACATCGCGTCGACACAGGTCGCTCGAACACAACCGCTCGTCGTCAGGCCTGTGATTATCAGCGTATCAATGCCTTTCGCCTCTAAGGTCGCCGCCAGCGAAGTGCCAAAAAACGCACTGGGATACTGCTTGGAAATCACCAACTCCCCGTCCGCAGGCTCGAGGCCCTCGGGCCATCCACCCAGAGGGTTGCCTGATACAAAAACCTCAAGCGCAGGAACTTTACGGTAAAAAACACCACCGTCCCCGCCGCCCTTCTGATACACGACATTTGTGTAGATGACCGGAATACCGGCACTTCGGGCTGCATCACGGATACGCAGTGCGGACGACAACGCGTCCTCCACACCGGCGTACAAAGGACTGTCTTTGTCGAAGTATGCCGCGACAAAGTCAACGAGAATTAGCGCGGGCGCTTCGCCGAAGCCAAGGCTGCCGTCAAAAGCCCCGCGATAATTCTCTGTAAGCTCGTCAGTCATCCACTGGATTAGAAGCGGAAACTAAAGTCGGCACCATACGTAGCCGTCGCGGCTGGGTGTATGAATGATCCGCCGAACTCAGCAGCCGGAATCACTTCTTCCAGATATTCTTCGTCCGTAATATTACGGCCCCATACCGTGGCAGACCAACGCTCTGCTTCAAAGCCAATGCGGAGATTCACTGTGTCGTAGGCGTCACGCTGTGTTTTCGAGAAATCCGTCGTGATGGATCCACCGCCGGCGAACAAGCCGTCCCAGATGTTCGGCGTTGCCTCGCCCTGCAGCGTGTGGAACCACATTTCGCCGACGTGCTGAAAATCCACTCGCGCATAGATATTCATGTCGTTGCCCATTGGGAGTTCCAACTGGGCCCCAAGGTTGTAGGTCTCATCTGGCGCCTGTGGTACATCGTTACCTTCCGACAGCGGCCGATTGATGTTCTTCTCGATTTCGGAATCCAGGAAACCGACACCACCGAAGATCGAGAAGTTTTCCGACGCGAGCCAGTTAAAGTCGACCTCAAACCCCTGAATAGTGGTCTCGTCAATCGTCGTGACGACGCGCAAGAGGCCAAAAGGACCAGCGAAGAACTCGAAAAACTGGTTGTCGTCGACGTCAGTGCTAAACACCGCGGCATTCAGTCGCAAGCGATTATCCAACAACTGGGTTTTGACTCCCAGCTCGAAACTGCTCGAGACTTCCTTGTCATAGGTATCTTCGATGACCAGCTGCGCATTAATCGGATTGGCTAGCACCGGCGGCTGGCCGGTGTTGAACCAGAGCTCGAGCAGGTCAGAGCTGCCGAGCGAGTTGAAGCCACCGCTACGAAAGCCGATACCCCAGCTCGCATACACATTGACCGCATCACTTGCAGCCCAACGCCACGACACTTTTGGCTGGACCTGGTCGAACGTCTCTTTACGATCGGGAATGCCGCTGGGGTTTGTCAAAAATCCGGGGTTAATCGGGCCTGGCTGAAACGTCATCGGATCGAGTGTGTGGATATTCAGACCTGAAGCCGCAACGTTCGGCACCTTGTTGCGAACCTTGCGATCCTCCTGGTCCCAGCGCAATGCCAGTGATAGTTCACTGCTCTCGCCGATATCGAAACTCACCTCGCCAAATGCCGCAATCACGCTGGTATCGAAATCGTCCCAGAACAGCAGATCGGTCGGGTTGGGTCCTGTGGGGTCGATATACGGCTGCCGCAGAAAGCCGAGACCCTGATCGGCGCCGTACGCGACGACGACCTCGCGATCAATTTCCGTCGCATAGATGCCGGCAATCCAGCGGGTCGACTGATCCTGCGGAGACGTGAAGCGTATCTCGACGCTGGAATCCTTCTGATTGCGCTCCTGGTACTGGTAACCATCACAGGCCGTTGGCGTGTAGGGTCCATAAACACCCAAAAAATCATCAGGCGGGGGCAGTACACCAAACGGCTGGAAAGGCTCACCGAACAGATCCGGCCGTGTGAAACTATTCAACGTCGCCCGATCGGCCTGGCATGCCGCAGTCACTTCATAACCATAAAACGTCGCGCTCGTGCCGTCGGACAACAGGTACTCCTCGAGATCATTGAACGAGGCAATAAAGGTCCAGTCACCATTGTCAGTTTCGTAATCCCCCTTGACGGCAAACTCAGTCGTTTCCTGCTTGTTCTCGCCGGGAACGTTGAAGGCGAACGTGAAATCGTGCTCGTTTACGTCTGCGAAGTACGACTGATCGAAACCGAAGACGTCGACGAAAGCAGGTATCGCAAACACGGCATTAAAATTGATCGCACCGCCCTCGACGTCGGAGAAACCGGCACGTAAGTCCCAGGTGAGCCTGTCATTCGGTTCAATGATCAGGCGCCCGCGTACCGTCGTGTCCTCGAGATAGTCAACGTCTGATCCGGCGTTCTCGTAGATATTGGAATAAACACCATCAAATTCGCGATAGCTGGCAGCCAGGCTGCCTCGTACCGAGTCACCAAGCGGGCCACTAAAGCGCAGCGAGGCCTTTGCCATGCCGTCGCTGCCGCCACCCACTTTAATCTGGCCGGCGAATTCGTCACCGGGCTCTTTGGTCGTAACCAGGATGGCGCCTGCTACCGCATTGCGGCCGTACAGGGCACCTTGCGGTCCTTTCAGCACTTCGATTTGCTGCACATCAACGAGTTCTTCGTTGAAGCTGTTCGGGTTCGTGCTGAGGATGCCGTCAACCAGGTAGGCGAACGTCGACTCCGCGTCACGTGTTGAAACGATGCCACGAATACTGACCTGTGTATCGCCGACGTTTGCTGTATCCACGATCGTGACATTAGGCATCAGCGATATGAAGTCGGCCGGTCGTTCGATGCCGGCTCGCTCAATCGTCTGTGCCGTGAATGCGGTTATCGCAATAGGTACGTCCTGCAGACTCTCTGCGCGCTTACGTGCTGTAACGACGACTTCGTCAATCGCCAACACGCCGCCTTGCTGGGCGTTTGCCGTCGCCAACGGCAACATCGATAACACGCTGATTAATACAATCGTTCTCGTTGCTATTCTCATAGCATTACCCCCTTCCTAAGCAGTGCTTTGCTTCTTTGTTATAACTTTAGTTCTTTTCATCCAAACTGGCAAGATTGAACAGCTTCTTGCCGCCGTTAGTCGATGCCCATTACCATGGCGAACTGATACCGCTCCGGGTTGTACAGCGCTTCAAGTACGTCAACGATTACGCCACTCTCTGTGGAACTAAAGCGACGAACCGACAACAATGCAGCACCCGGCTCAACATCGAGTTCCGCCGCAATCCGACCAGATGCGTTCTTCGCACTGAGTACCTGCTCCATCTTGGTCAGACTGATGTCGTTTTCGCGAAGCAGATTCAGACGCGGCGTACTTTCCAGCTTGCGCTTCGTGTACGCCCTGGAAATACCGACCGTCCAGCTAACGTAGTAAGCGTAGGGCTCGCCCTCCTCGTTACTGCTTACACGAATGACCTTGTGCACGTAGTCACCTTCGGACAGATTTAGCCGCTCACGAATATCGACGGGCGGCACGACTTTCTCGATTGATAGGACACGGACGATGCTGTGCTCTCCCATGTCGATAAGGCTCTCGAGCATGCCGACGAGCGGTCCACGCACCGGTTTGGGTGTGTAGTGGTATGTAACATGAGACCCCTTGCCGCGAAACCTTGAGATCAATTTCTCTGCAGCAAGCTCATCCATCGCACGCTTCGCCGTGATTCGCGACACGTCAAACGTCTCCGTAAGTTGTTGCTCAGTCGGCATTTGCGCGTCATGCGGTATCGTGCCGTCGAGGATCGCGGCCTTGAGCACCGAGTACAACTGGTGATAGAGCGGAACCCGCAACATGGCGCCATGCTGCGCCAGTTGCCAATCCGACTTTAGCGAATGCAACAGCTCAGGCATTCGGTGCCTCCGGCGCCGGGAGGTGCGTCTCTTCCAGTGAACGTGCCTTGATCTCATCGATCGTGCCACCAAAACTGAATAAGCCTGTCTCACCGCGATCACCGCGCATCTTGTCGCGCAATCTCTCGGTCGCCGCTGTATTGACACTACCGTTGTCATCGATGACAACGCCATAACGTTGCGCACCGTCACGAGACACGAGACCACGGGCGACGTCGACCTGCACGAGCTCCGGATCACGTTCCAGTGGATCTCCCCAGCCACCGCCTCCCCAGGTATTGAAGTACAGGACATCGCCCTCCTTAACGTCGACCCCGTCGCACTTGGCCGGCAGCCACTCTTCATTCCCGTCTGCACGTACCAGTTTCTTCGTCGAACGCATGCCCGGGTCGCCACCGCGCACGCCCCATGGATAGGTCAACCAGCGTTCGTCATGAATGCCGATCTGCCCGTCAACGAGGAACTCATAGGCCACCGAAAGGCCATTACCGCCTCTGTGTAACCCAGCGCCTCCTGAATCGGCGATAGGCTCGTACTTGACGATGCGCAGTGGAAAGTAAGCTTCGATAAATTCGTTCGGTACATTGGTAAACCCCGGCCACAGCGAGTGTCCGTCCGGACCGTCGCCGACCGGCCGGCCAGGAATACCGCCAAATCCGATTTGGAACAACTGGAACCACTCGCCCTTCTTGTCGTAACCGGAGAAGAACAAGTGCGGGCTGTCAGAAAAGCCTGCCGCATTCATTGCGTCCGGCGCCCCTTGGCCCAACACGCCACCCATGACGTCGAATATCCGCCCCAATGCGTGAGTCCGGCCGGAAAGTGCCGCCGGAAAGTTCGGCTTCAAAAGGCTGCCTTCCGGGATGCGCACATCGACGAGCTCGTAGAAGCCATCATTAAAGAGAATATGCGGATCGAACAGATTGATCGTGAACGACCCGAAGAACATCTTGAACATATCTTCACTGAGATAGAAATTGATCGAACTCTTGGCCTGCGGATCAGTACCCGCGAAATCGAAGATCGCAACATCCCCTTCACGCCAAAGCTTGCACGCGATCTTGTACGGTCCTTTGCCGACACCGTCGTCGCAGACGTAATCCTCGAAGTACTGCGGCTCTTCGGGAACGATCATGTTGATGATGGCGCGCATCGCCTCGAGGTTTCGATCAAGCATGATCTGCATGGTCGTGTAAAACGTATCGTCGCCGAAACGCTCGGCGATCTCGACGCAGCGTTTGCCAGCCGTACGGCATGCCGCGACCAGCGCGTTCAAGTCAAAACGGTTCCACTCGGAGGTCCGCACGTTGTGCAAGATTAGTTCGAGCAGATCGGCCTGCAACTCGCCTTTCTTGTAGAGTTTGGTCGGCGGAATGCGAATACCTTCCTGGTAGATCGTTTCCGCACTGATCGGAATTGATCCGGGCACCATGCCGCCGTTATCGGACATGTGACCGAACATCGCGGACCACGCCATATGACGGCCATCTTTGAAAATTGGCACGAGCACGATCCAGTCCGGCAAGTGCGACACTGCCGCATTACACATGTACGGATCGTTCGTCAGAATGATGTCGCCCTCTTCGATATCACCCTCGTAGGCATCCATGAAGCCGCGAATGAAAGAACCGAACTGACCAACGACCATCTTGCCGTCGCGATTCGCGACCATCGGGAAGCAGTCGCCTTGCTCGCGAATGCCGGGACTCATTGCCGTACGAAATAGCACCGCATCCATTTCGACGCGCACGTTTTTGAGCGCGTTTTCGATGATGTCTACCGTTACTGTGTCAACGTCAACAGTCTTAAACGGCGTGGAGTTTGTTTCAATGATATTTGCTGTCATGACGAACTCCTCACTTAAACCGGATTAATCAGAAGGTTGCCAACTTCGTCGACAGCGGCGGCATGTCCGGGCAGAACCAAAGTCGTCGAATCCATCTCAACAACGATTGCCGGTCCGGGGACAACCGTTCCGATACCGAGCTTGCCGCGATCGTAGATAACAGCCTCGTGCCACTCTTGTTCGTAATAGAACCTGGTGTCGTGAAATTTCGCGTCCTCGAGCCTGGTCTTGACGTCGCTGACTTCTTTTAGGTCAGCCGCGAGAGTGCTCTTTGCTTTCACAATCGCTCGAATCATGACGATTTCATGATCCTTGCCGTGTGCGAACGTAAACAGTTGCTCGTGCTGACGATCGAACTCATCCGTTAGTACTGCGAGGCCCTGACTTTTCAATTCGTCAGTCGTGACAGCGAGTGACAGCTGGAAGGCCTGACCGCCGTACCGAATATCTGCCTGGTAGCTGACTTCTTGCTGATCGGACGGAATACCATCCGCTTCGAACGATTCGCTTGCCCGCGCGCGCAGCGTATCGAGCTGTCGAATGAAATCCTTAGTCGTGAGTCCATCCACACGTGCCACATACGTTTGCGACGCCTCGTCCTGAATCCGTGTTGTTGCATCACCATAGGCACAAAGCACCCCTGGGCCTGGCGGTATGATGACCGGCCACGAACCACTGAGAATTCCAAGCGCGTTTGCATGCAACGGGCCTGCACCACCAAAACCTACAAGCGCAAAGTCCCGCGGATCATAGCCCTGCTCAACCGATACAAGTCGCAAAGCCCCAAGCATCGACTCATTCACGATTTTGATGATGCCCTCTGCGGCAGCCATCAATTCGATACCCATCGCATCGGCAACCGTCTGTACCGCAGTTTCGGCGGCATCGCGATTAATTGTCATGGCACCGCCGAGTTTTACATCGGACGGCAGATAGCCGAGCAGCACGTTCGCGTCGCAGACGGTCGGTTTGTCACCGCCTTTCATATAGGCAGCGGGACCAGGGTCTGCGCCTGCGGAATCCGGGCCGACGCGCAGAGCTTTCGTGAGTTCTGGACTAAAAGCGATTGAACCGCCACCGGCGCCGATCGTACGTACGTCAACGGATGGCGCACGCACCGTAATATCACTGACGCGTGTCTCTCGACGAATGCGTGCCTGGCCGTTCTGTATAAGGGCAACGTCGGTCGACGTTCCGCCCATATCGAACGTCAGGATATTCTCGAAGCCCCCACGCGTGCAGAAGTACATCGCGCCCGAAACGCCACCGGCCGGACCTGACAACAGCATGTTCACGGGCGATTCACTCGATGCACGCGAAGATGCCAGGCCGCCGTCCGAACGCAATATCGCAAGATTGACATCATCGCCCAGACGTTCTTCGAGCGATGTCTGCAGGTTTTGCACGTACTTGGATACTTGTGGGCGCACATAAGAATTCACGACTGTCGTTTCCGTACGCTCGTATTCCTGCATCTCGGGCACGACATCACTACTGATCGAAATCGGAATGTCGCCGAAGTACTCCTGTGCGACCTCCCGCGTCTGCGCCTCGTGCTCACCGTTGACGTAAGAGTTCAACAGGCAAATCGTCAGGGCTTCAACTTCACCGGTGCCGGCCAGCGCCTTGACGTCGCGACGCAATGCATCAACATCAAGCGGTTTGACGGCGTTACCCTCAGCATCCATACGTTCATCGGCTTCAATCGTCAATTCAAGCGGCGCCAGTAGCGGCGCTTTCATGTAGCTGACCCAGCCGCCAAGGCCGCCCGGGCAGAATGAGCGAGCGACCTGCAACACCTGCCGGTAGCCTTTCGTGGTTATCAAACCCACCTTGGCGCCCTTGCGTGTCAACACCGCGTTGGTCGCGACGGTCGTGCCGTGCATGACCTGGTTGACCTGCTTCGCATCGATATCCGACTCGTCGCAAATGCGATCGATGCCGTTCAACACACCGATGGATGAATCTTCCGGTGTGGACAACACCTTGGCCATGTAAGTGTGGCCGGAGCCCTCATCGACCAGTAACAGGTCGGTGAACGTACCGCCAACGTCAACTCCCAGCCGAAACGTCATATGTGTTCCCCTAAATAATCGACTTTTCCTGTAGTTCTGCGAGCTCTTCGCTGCTTAGCCCCAGCAGCCCGCAAAAGATTTCCTCGTTATGTGCGCCCAATGTCATCACACCGGTCCAGCGAACCTCACCTTGAGTCCTGGACATTTTCGGGAATACGTTTTGCATTTTGAGATCCGGCCACTCGTCGGTGGGCGTCTCGATAATCGCCTCACGCGCCTGGAATTGCGGATCCTCGAGCATCTCCGGCGCACGGTAGATACGGCCAGCCGGTACACCAGCTTCCTGCATCAACTGATCCACTTCGGCAACCGTCCTGGTCTTCGTCCAATCAGTGATAAGCGCATCAAGCTCCTGCATGTTCGTGCCGCGCGCCGTGTGCGTCTTGTAGCGTTCATCCTCGGCCAACTCGGGTTGACCTATTACTGCGCACAAGCGGCGAAATACCGTGTCCTGATTTGCAGCAACCAGAAAGATGCCGTCTTTGCAGTCGTAAATATTCGATGGCGCAACATTAGGCAGAGTTGCTCCGGAGCGTTCACGAACATAATTGCTGACTGTGTACTCAGGAATGGTCGCTTCCATGACATTCAGCACTGACTCGAAAATCGAAGCGTCAATAACCTGTCCTTCGCCCGTTTTGTCCCGGTGATGCAAGGCCGCCAATGCCCCCATGCAAGCGTAGGTCGCTGCCAGAGAATCACCGATCGACAGGCCGGCGCGACTCGGTTGGCGGTCCGGCTCGCCGCACAGATAGCGCATGCCGCCCATTGCTTCACCGATGGATGCATATCCGGCGCGCTTCGAGTACGGCCCGGTCTGGCCGTATCCCGATACACGAATCATAATGAGGCCAGGATTATCTTTGGCGAGGTCCTCGTAGCTGAGTCCCCAACGCTCCAACGTACCGGGTCGAAAATTCTCCAGCACCATGTCCGCTTCGGCAATCAGTCTGCGAACGAGCTCCTGACCGCGCTCTTCGCGCAAATTTGCAGTCACTACTCGCTTGTTTCGCGCACAGACCTGCCACCACAATGGAAATTCGCCGCGACCCCAGGTACGCATCGGATCACCCTGACCGGGCGGCTCCACTTTAATCACGTCCGCACCCATATCCGCCATGAGCTGACCGCAAAATGGACCCGCGATCAACTGGCCAAGCTCGACAAGGCGAATATCGGTCAGAGGGCCTTTGCGTCCCGATGCATCACTCATGTTCTTATTGTTGTCCTTCGCGTGCGGTACGATGCGGTCGCCGAATATTGTACTATTCGCCCTGTCAATATAACAATAGGGCTTATAACCACTGCAGAACGTCAGTAGATGACGAGGAAAACGCGGTAGGACTTTGAGTTACTTGTTATTAATCCCGATCAGCTCGTAGTGGCCGCCTCTGTCGAGCGCCCTTTTGTAGGCCGGCCTGGCACGAACGCGTTCGAGAAACGCGGCGAGCCTCGGGTAGTTTTCGTCGAGGTCTGTGCGTACTTCAGCAGCCTCAATCGCAAAGCTCATCTGCACATCGGCAGCTGTCATCTGATCACCACAAAACCAGGTCGAGTGCTGCAGCGTCGACTCCATGAAATCGAGATTGCGTTTGACGTTGGCATCGAGAAAACTCTCGCGCACCTTGCCCGCAATGCCCTTGGCGACGGGCTTCAGGAAAAACGGCATTGGCGCGGTTTCAATTCGGGCCAGGACCACGGACAGGAGCATCAATGGTGCAAATGTGCCCTCCGCGTAATGCAGCCAGTAGACGTATGCCCTGTGCTCCGGCGTTTCGTGTGACGGCAATAGCTTGCCGGTGTCGAACCTGGCGACGAGGTACTCGATAATCGCGCCAGACTCGGCAACCGTAATATTGCCATCCGTTATAACCGGCGACTTGCCCAGTGGATGAATAGCTCTTAGCTCGGGTGGTGCGAGGCTGGTCACTTTGTCGCGTCCGTATCGCTTGATTTCGTATTCGGCACCCAGCTCCTCGAGCAACCACAGGATACGCTGTGAGCGCGAGTTTTCGAGGTGATGAACTGTTAGCATCGTCGTCTGCCGCTTATGTTTATTAGTCAATGGTATCATCGCCCATCATTTTCAAGATCGACATTCTGGAGCGCGATACATGCAGGTAGCGCTATTTGGCGGCACCGGTTTCGTCGGCAGCTACCTGGTTGATGCGCTGATCGCGGCAGGTCATACGCCGTCCTTACTGGTCAGAGACAGCAGCGCGAGCAAATTACGCGATGCAGAGAAATGCCGACTTGCATACGGCGACATCTCGTCCGAGCCAGCGATCGAGTCGACGCTGACCGACTGTAATGCCCTGATCTACAACATCGGGATCCTAAGGGAATATCGAAAACAAGGCATCACGTTCGAGGAGTTGCAGTATCGCGGCGTAGAGCGCGTCATTGATGCGGCGAAGCGCTGCAATGTGTCTCGCGTTCTGCTGATGAGCTCGAATGGCGTAAAACAACCTGGAACGGCGTACCAGGAAACCAAGTTCCGGGCTGAAGAACTGGTCAACAAGAGTGGCCTGCAATTTACGGTGTTTCGACCCTCGGTGATATTTGGCAATTCTCACGGATTGCAGGAAATCTCGAGCCAGTTGTATAACGACCTCGTCAAACCACCAATCCCGGCAGTCGGCTTTCATACGGGCTGGAATCCAACAGGCAATGGTGTCGTTATGTCGCCGGTGCACGTAACGGATGTTGCCGACGCTTTCGTCGCCGCGCTGACGAATGACGAGAGCATCGGCAAGACCTACCTGCTCGGCGGCCCCGAAGTCCTGACGTGGACAGAGATGATCCACCGCATCGCGACGGCAACCGGCTGCAACAAGTGGATTCTGCCGATGCCAATCGGCGTCATGAAGTTCGGTGCGACACTGTTCGACTGGCTACCGTTCTTTCCGGCAACACGAGATCAGCTGACGATGCTTGCTGAGGGCAATACTGCCGATCCGGCGGAAATCGAATTGTTGACCGGACGATCGCCGTTGCCCTTTTTGCCGGAGAATCTCTCGTACTTGCGGTAGTCTGTGACCTAGGTATAGCTTCTCAACAGCTCAAGCATGCGCTGTTGCTCTGCCTCATCCGGCAGGCGTCCGAAGCCGGCACCGAGATTATCGATGGCGTGTTTGGGATTCGACGTCTCAGTCAACACGCAGTTGACGGCGGGCTGCGCGAGTATGAACTTGAGTGAGAACTGCGCCCAGCTTTGGCAATCAAACTCCGCTGCCCACTCAGGAAGCTCTTTCCCGCGAACGACGGAGAAATAGTCGCCGTTGATAAACGGTCGATTGATGTTCACAGCAACGCCATTGTCCCTGGCGAGCGGTAGCAGGCGATCCACGGCCTCGGGCTCGAGCATCGAGTAGTTCGTCTGAATGAAATCAACGAGGCCATTCTCGACCAGCCCCCCAATGGCGTCATGGTTCTGCTGCCCCGATCGGGCAATGCCGATATACCGCACCAGCCCTTCTTCTTTTAGCGCGTAGTAACGATCGTGCTGCGCACGGAACTCTTTCAGGTTACGCGTGTGAACCAGGTCGAGCGCGGACTTACCTTGCGCGCTCGCGACGATCGCCGCTTCCTTGTGCATCGTCGACGCATCTTTGGGATCGAGGTAGTTACCCATGAATAAGGCGCTAGACACATCCTTTTCAACAGCAAGTTTGCCGACCGAGAAGCGACTCGGCCCACCAACGTCAATGTAGCGACCACCGTGTTCGACGAAAATGTCGATCAGCGTGCTTGCAACGCTTTGGTCGTCTGCGCGAAACGCGCCTGAGTTGCCGAGACCAATGACGGGTAAGCTTTCGTCCGTGCCGGGAATTGGCCGTGTTGGCAGGGGCCGCCGCCTCTCCGCCAATGCCGAAATCGGTGCTGCGGTGGCCAGAGCGGCAGCACCTGTATATTGAATGAATTCGCGTCGATTGGTCATTGTGCCTCCACCAAAAACAGCACGACTGTAAGCAGACGGAGAGTTGTAGTCATCGTTTCCTCTTCGCCCGGTTTGGCAACTTGTAGCTGACATTGCCGTTCTTCACAACAATCAGCTTGCGCTTCTTCATGTCTTCGACCAGAGCAGCCAATGCTTTTTCATCAAGCTCCTCCTTGATGAGGTGGCTGATCGTGTTCTGCAACGTCTTCACTTTCCTGGGCCGGGATTGACCCCGCCCAATCAGGTTCCTGACGATCGCATCGACCATGTCGCCGGTACTCCCCTTCGTCGAGATGCGCAGTTCCGGTATCTCGGCAACGTCTATTTCCCTGTGAACGCGGATCTTCCTGCTCTTGAGATGCCTGATCAGTGGATCGAACCCTTTGTCTCTGCTGATCACATGAAAGTGCGCCTGCGGCTCCTTCGCCGCCAATTCCCCAATGTAATAGGCGATGTGAAAGTCCAGGGCGTTGGGTCCACTACCCTCTATTTCGACATACCTGGCCTGGTCCCCAAGAATCTGCATTGCAACGACGATGTGCCGCGGCAACCGGGTCTGATTTGAACCGATGAAGACGAGCACCTTGAACGGGTGTGCAGCGAGTAACTCCAGGTTCTTTGGCTGGACGTTCTCGAAGTCGATCAGTACGTAATTCGTTGGCAAGAGGGTCTCCGTACAATAGAGTGCCAGTGTACAGAAATTCTGCTTGATGAGAACGAGGTTGAAAGCATGTTCGCAGACGGACAAATAGGTGCACCGGGCATCATGGGCCTGACCATCGCGATTAGCCTGCTCGGCCTGTATCGCATGCCCGCGATCATTCACAAATTCTTATTCAGGCCGTATTTGTTTCTGCGCGCCAGACAATACGACACGATGATCATGAGTGGCTTCATTCATGCCGATCTCGGTCACCTGCTGTTCAACATGTTTACGTTTTACTTTTTCGCATTTCCGATGGAACGTTACATCGGTACTGTGCCTTTTCTCGCTCTGTATTTCGTCGGCTTGGTCGCAAGCCATTCCTGTACCTGGTACAAGCACAGGAACAATCCGGAATATGCGTCGCTGGGCGCGTCCGGTGCGGTTTCGGCCGTGCTGTTCGCCTACGTCGTATATTTCCCGACCACGACGCTGATGATCATGCCGATTCCCGTGCCGATCCCGGCGGCGTTGTTTGCCGTGGGTTATGTGGCCTACTCCTATTGGGCCTCAATACATTCACGCGGTCGCATCAACCACGACGCACACCTTTGTGGGGCGTTGAGCGGAATCGCTTTTGTGGCGGTGACAGACCCGGGGGCATTTACGCGACTCATGGCGATATTCGGCCAGGGCTAGTCGAGGATCTCCAGACCGTCCGATGCAATCTCACCGTTTGGCGACAGGACATAATGCTCGAACTGCCAGCCGATACAGAAACTGCCGGTCTCGTCCGGGTTTTCGGTAACCCGAATGTCCTCAGGTTCTACCCGGCACTGCATGTGATCGCTCAATAACTTGGCGATACTGGGTTTTTCTGCTGCATATACGATGTCCATGGCGTCCTCCTCGTGTACATTCCTTTGTAACTCGCAGTCAGAATATGGCCGGACGGCTTAATGGAGCCTGAAATTTTTCTGAACAGGTCCTGAATAGGTTCATGCGAATAAATAACATCTTTGTCGCGGTAAGTTTCGTTTGGCTGCTCGTTTCGTTCTGGAACAGAAATGACCTGCCGCGAAACATCGACTATGTGCCGGAAATCACGAACGAACCCGCGCAAACAGAGACCCGGCAACGCCCTTTTACAGCCGTATTTAATGAAGTCGAGTATCTGATCGAGCCTGAATACGAGTACGACATCGTCGGCATGATCGTCTCGTATCGTCATCATGACAATAACAGCCGGATGCACCGCCTGGCAGACGACCATCTGAATATGCTTGATGTCTGTGTTGTGTGGGGCGACAACTCGACCAGCGATTTGCACCAGATCGACTTCTGGAACGGAATATTTACCTGCAACGTTTTCACCCGGGATCAACAGGCCTGGGATTCATTTGACATGAATCAGTTGTCCAACAATCATCTGATCTCGGACGATGACAACATTCGCGACCGGGTCAAAGACATCCAGATTGGCGATCAGATTCGTGTGCGCGGTTACCTGGCGAGTTATTCCAGCGCGCGAGGTGGCAAGCGCGGCACCAGCACAACTCGGACAGATACTGGCGACGGTGCCTGCGAGACGCTGTATGTGAAACGCTTTGACATCGTGCAACATGCAACGAGCTACTGGCGCATCTCGATGGTCGCCTCACTATTGGCACTTTTAGCCGGGCTCGCTGTCCATTTCGGAAGGCCTTATCGGCCTTACTGAATCGATCAATGATCAAGTCAGCAGGAGAAGGTAATGACTGTATCTTACGTTGAGCGTGAAGACGCTGACGCCGACACGCTGAAGTTCTACGACCTCGCCGAAGAGCGTTTTCAGGCGCTTCTGAATATATTCAAGGTGTTTGGTCACCACCCGGAGTACGGCACCGTTTTCACCGAACTCGTTATGGCTATCCTGAAAGACGGCGAGCTGGACTGGCTGACCAAGGAACTGTTGATCCTGAAGGCCACGCAACGAAACAATTGCCAATATTGCGTCGTGCAACACGAGCGGGTTTCAGAAATGCTCGGCATGGGGCAGGACAAGATCGCCGATTTGGATGGTAACAAGTACAAGGAAAGCCCGTTATTTACCGATGGTGAACGAGCACTCCTCGACCTGACCGTGCAAATCGGCGAGGACGCGAATAACGTCTCGAAGGAACTATGGGATCGTTTGCACAAACACTGGTCGGATTCTCAAATTGTCGAGGCAACCTTCGTCATCACAACCTACATCATGGTCTCGAAGTTCGGCGATGCACTGGGCGTGGAACTCGAATCAATGTTCGATGGCGTCCAGCCAATTTTGTCCGTACATCACTAGCCGTAAGAAAAGACAGCCCGCTCTCGCGGGCTGTCTTTTATCCCTGCAAATTGCTGGCTAGTCATCCTCGCTGTCGTCAGCGGGCGTGGACAAGTCGGGATCGAACATCCAGACCGTGTAATCCGAACTCGCGAAACCCGACCCGAACTCAGTGAAGACTGCGTCCGCTTCTTCTGCCGACCCCATCTGCTCGGTCACAAACTCGAAAAAATTCGGCTCGGAAGGCGCCATGTCTGCGAAATTCTCATGCTCCGTCACGATCGCCAGCATAGGTTTTCCTCCGATGCGTGATAGCCAGAGCCACTTGTGGCCCTCCTCCGCCCATCCTTCGTTGAGCGCGAGCTGGCTCAATTTCTTGCGTGCCTCGTTAGGGCCGGGGCCCGCGCCTTGCTTCCAGGTCCTGGTGGTTACGCCATAGTACGGCCCGGTAGGCTCGTCTTCCGGCCAGTTACTGTTCTCCCGGTCCGTGTTTTCGAGGTAGTGGTGGTAGTGGTCGACGTACTGGTGCACGTTTTCGCTCCAGTGCGCGTTAAAGCCCTTCTCCTGCTCCTCAGATAGGTACGCATCCTGGTCCGCCCAGTCAAAGCAGCAGTAACGCCACTGATACATGTTTAGGTTGTGACCAAGCACTACTCTGAAGCCGGCCCAATTACGCGAATCTTCGCCTTCCGCGCGAGCTGCCATGTGGGCCTGGATAGCTGATTCAAATTGGCCCTCCATGCCTTGCTTCGGCACCATGATCCAGACGTCGGATAATGACGGTAGTTCTTCCTCGTGACTGTCGGCCAAAACGCCCAACGGCAAAATCAGCGCGACGACACTGACAATAAACGAGCATTTTTTCATTGTTATTCTCCTTGGGATTTTCTTCTTCCTCAGTATAGTCAATCTACCGGCAACGGCTAGTCAGTCAATTCGACACCGTTCCAAAACGCAATGCGGCCCGCAATCTCTTTCGCCGCGTTTTTAGGGTCCGCGTAATACCAGGCCGCGTTGGTATTGGTGTCACCGTCAACCTGCAACGAGTAGTAGCTCGCGGTGCCTTTCCAGGGACAAACCGTTGTGTGATCGCTTGCCACGAGAATATCCCGCCGCACTGAATCCCCCGGGAAATAGTGGTTACCCTCGACAACCACGGTGTCATCCGATTCTGCAATGACCGCTCCATTCCAGATAGCTTTCATGTGATTCTTACCTCGTGTTCACTTCTGAAGTTGCTGCATGAGTTCCTTTAGCTCAGCCACGTCGGCTTCGAGTCGACTGACCCGTTCCGACAATTCGGCCACGCTGACTCGCTCCGACGTCCCTGACGGCTTCTCTGCCTGGACCTGGCTGACATGCGCTTCGACATCCACAGGTCCTGAGAACAGGTGCATGTACTCTGAATCTTTGCGTCCCGGCGTGCGCGGCAATTTCACCAACAGCGGTTCACCGTCGCGATCGATTAGACTCGTTAACGCGAGCACAACGTCGGCGTTGTCCGCAAAGCTGTGCAAACGACCACTGCGCGATCGTATCTCGCCCGGCGTCTGCGGTCCGCGCAACAACAGCAAACAAACAATGGCGAGCTGCGGCGGTTCGAATTGCAGGTTGCTGTAACGCGTATTGCAAAACCGCTGTGTGTATTTCTCGGTCCGGCTCTTGAAGTTCTCTTCCATGCGCACGAGGTGCTTGGCCTCGAGATCGCGAACCGTGTGTTGCACCTCGCCTTGCTGCAAGGCCATCACGGGGTTGCGACCGGATTTTTGATTGCAGGCGTTGGTCAGGGCATTCAACGTCAGCGGATATTGATCCGGTGTGACGACGGACTTCTCGATCAGGCAGCCAATCACACGGGCTTCGATAGCAGTGAGTTCTTGCAGCACGAACGGGTCCTCGTAGCGGTATCCAGAGCCGGCCGGATGCGACCGTCTTGCGGCGTACTTTGGAGCATTGACTCGCCCCGGGCAAGCTCTCCCGTTTGGGATTTTTAATTGAGTATTGCGTGAGTACTCACGTATCGGTTATGCTTCACAGATGCATACTGAAATGACACGTGAACAAACGCTGGCGCTCGCATTTGCAGGTGCCTGGAGCCATCTCGAGCGCCGGCTGGACAACAGTCTTGGCTCCATACGCGGCATTAGTCTCGCCGAATATCGCCTGTTGCGAGCCCTCGGCGATGCGCCAAATTCTCAGGCCAGCCGCGTCGATCTGGCTCAGGCGGTGAGCCTTACCCCATCGGGCGTGACCCGGGCGCTTCGCCCGATGGAAAAGCTGGGCATCGTCTCCACGGTCAAGAGCAAGCGCGATGCGCGTCTGGCGATTGCGGCGCTAACGCCGGCCGGTCGCGAATTGCTGACCGACGCGTCGGGCGTGGTCGACGATACGATGACGGCCCTGCTCGAGCGTTCGCCGAAGGCGGCATCGCAATTGCACGAGTTCATCGAACTGCTGCAGGACGTCGGCGGCTAGCCCCAATAACGTCATTGTCCTCGTAAGTACAATTCCTATCTTGAAGCAGCATTGCCGATCAAACATGACATCGACGCAAGTTTGACCATCATTGATCCCGGTCTTCTGGACGTCCCGGTAGATTACGATGTCAAAACAAAGATTGGCGAAACGAAACACATACCGCCGACTCTCTCGTTCCAGTATCACTTTGCTCCGGATCGGGATTTTCAACCGTATCTGGGCCTTGGCTTGAACTGGACGAGGTTCTCAAGCACGAAGCTGCACCCCGATATGGTCGACGATGAAGTTAGTAAACTGATACTCGACGGCTCGTTTGGCGTTGCCGCTCAGCTCGGTGGTGACTGGCAAGTCGATCAAGCTGCCTTTGCGTCAGCGTAGTTGTAGATCGCAGTTATCGTTGTCTCTGTACTGAGACTGGCCATAATCGGGCAAAGGCCAGCTGCTCTTTCCAGTTTTTCACGATCAGTTGGCAAAAAATTTCGTGGAATATCAAATGTCACTGTGATCGTGTCGACGTGCGGAAACGTCTTGTCCATGCCCGTGAGTTGAATGTTGACAACGGTGCCTCTGAGATCCAGATGATCCCGTTGGGCAATGGCGCCCATCGACAACAGCATGCAACTGCCGAGACTAATACCGAGCAAACTCGCAGGTGAGAATTCGTCACCTTTACCAGTGTAGGGGCAATCAATCGCCACGATATTGTGATGTGGCTCTTGCAATGCGGTCGCGTGTTGATCGCCGTCGTACATTATCTTCAGCGTGCTCATGGCGCACCTCCTCTTGCGCCGATTCCGCTAAGTGAATCGCGCAATAGAATCAGTCCCTGCTAGTTTTATGCGCCTGATTATCAGCGAGCGCAATTCGGAATTACCCTTAGCGCGGGCAAAACAAGAGAGTGAAACGAAGTTTTGATAAGGTGGGGCGCTCTCGATCGAGGTTATTGGTGAATAAGTGCCAGCTGTCAAGATATGGGTCGATGCTGATGCATGCCCTGTCGTAATCAAGGAAATCCTGTTCAGGGCGGCGGAACGAACGGAAACGTTATTGACGCTCGTCGCCAACCAGCCGTTGCGCGTGCCTGCGTCGGAATTCATCAAGACTATTCAGGTCCCGTCGGGATTTGATGTTGCGGACAGTGAGATTATCAAGCGACTTGACACTGGTGACCTGGTCGTAACTGCAGACATTCCTTTGGCGGCAGAGGTTATCGACAAAGGCGGCCATGCGCTCAACCCTCGAGGCGAGCTGTACTCGGTAGACAACATCAGGGCGCGACTGAACATGAGAGACTTCATGGATACGTTGCGAGCCAGTGGAATAGACACCGGTGGACCGCCGGCTTTGAGTAAAAGTGATCGGCAGGCTTTCGCGAATAATCTGGACAGATTCCTGGCCAGGGTTATGAGCCAGAAATGACAGCGCCGCATGGAATCGACGGGTGCCGGTTGTCAGTTCTGGCGTGATGAGCGCTTGGCGCGCCGGGAACTGAGGGTGAGCGGCGTTGACTTAAGTTGCGGTTTCTTTGTGGGACGGCCAACGAAGTAGCCTTGTGCCATGTCCACACCCAGTTCACCAAGCAAGACCAGTGACTCGGCGTCTTGCACGTACTCCGCGATAGTTTGCATGCCAGCTTCACGGCCGATCTCCGCGATCAGCTTGATCATCTTTTGATCAACCGGGTTATTGAGTATGTCCTGTACGAACGCACCGTCGATCTTTATGTAATCAAAATGCAGTTTTTGCAGATAGCTGAATGAACTGTAGCCCGTACCAAAATCGTCCAGTGCAAAATGACAGCCCAGCGCTCGCAGCGCGGTAATCTTTTGCTCGACATGCAGCGGCCGCCTAATTGCCAGGCTCTCGGTGATCTCGAGAATGATGTCACTCGGTTCCACATCATGCTCCTTGAATGAATCCTCGACGAACTTAGTCAGGTCGTCATTCTCGAATGCGTTTGCCGACAGATTGATCGCCAATTTGAGCCGCCGCGCGCGACACGAATGTTCGGCGTAGGCTTTGGCGGCGTGCCGAATCATCCAAAAATCGATTTCAGACATCAGGCCGAAGCGTACGGCGGCCGGCAGAAACGTATCCGGCAGGATCATCTTGCCATCATCGCCTTGCAGCCTGATGAGCACTTCGTGGTGCGTCGTTTCACCGGTATCAATACGGTTGATAGGTTGAAAACGGAGCTCGAATTCGTCGTCGTCTACGGCATTGCGCAGACGGTTCATCCAGCCGACATCGGCTGATATACGTTGCACGGTGTCTTCGGAATGCTCGTAGAGGTGCATGCGATTGCGGCCGGCCATTTTCGCTTCCCGACACGCGATGTCCGCCTGATTAATCAGCTCATCGTGCCGCAGTTCATCCCCTGTCAACATCGTAATGCCGATACTGCAATGGACATGGAACACTTGATCTTCTTCGACGTGTGCCATGTGCCGCAAATTCGCCAGAATCGACTCCGCGCACGCTTGCGCGGCGTCCGCGTCGGTGCGACGCATCAGGATTGCGAATTCATCGCCGCCGAAGCGGGCAACGATGTCGTCGCTTCGGACGCTGCGCTTTAACTCATCAGCAACCTTGCAAAGCAAGCGGTCACCGGCCGGATGCCCGCACGCGTCGTTAACGTATTTGAATTGGTCCAGATCGATGAAGAACAGCGCACTGCTGTAGCCCTGCTGCAATGCGTTAGTGATTTCCTTATCGAATTCTTCGACAAATCGTCGCCGATTGAATAGGCCGGTCAGGCTGTCGTGATTGGCTAGCTCAAGAAGTTCTGCATCACGCTCACTCAGCGCGGTTGCGGTGGTCTCCAAAGCCTCGACAATATCGGAGATTTCGCGGTGTTCGGCTGGTTCGAATTTGACGCCGAGATTACCCTTCGCAAGCTCTTGAATGGGTTTTTGCAGACCGGAGATCGACGCCAACGCCTTGCGCAGCGTTCGTCTGCCGTACAACCCGAAGACAATGAGCAAGCCCAGTAATATCAGGATCGCGCCGCGAATATTCGACAGCAAACGGTCGTGAAACATTACGAAATCAAGGCGAATGCCAATAAACCCGATCAACTCGGTTTGCGAGTCCTGCTGCAGGCTCGCCGGGTCGAAGTCGAACAGGCCGTCGACCGGAATCGATTCTGTCCAGACCGGGGCAAGAATCTCGAACTGCCTTGGGTCCAGGATGCCACCACGCATCAGGTACGGCTTGCGTTTACCGACAACGGCGACCGCATCGCTGAGCATGGACGCGGACAAATCGGCGACCGGCTCAGCATCGTCTGTGTTGTCGACAGAGAAAAGTGCCGTCCCGTCCTTGGCGAAATACGCAACCCTGTCGATTTCGGGATAACGTTCGACGTAACTCTCCAGACGGATCAGTGCTTCACCGTCATCCGCCAGAAACAAAGGAGACCCGAGTTCGTTGAGCTCCTCGGTCCACTGCAAGGCCCAGCGACCGTAATTGTCTTGCAAGACCCACTGCCCGCCCCAGTACAAGCTTGCGATAGCGAGTCCACCGATCAGTGCGGCACTAATGACCTGGATCGACAAAATATCATTCACCAGCACGCGCTTGCCGTTTTTGGCCCTGTCGCGACTGAAAAGTCTGGCGAGCTGGGCGGTGACTGACGCGATCGCCGCTTTCATCGATCTACGTCCAGGATTGAGTCTTGAGTTGAGGACTTGGCGACCGCAGGCTTGCGCAATTGCTCATCGTTTGTCGCCACGCGAATCTCGGACAGCGAAGTTACGGCCGGAACACGATCCAACTTGCCTGCCTGAATCTGCAGAATGATGTTGACAATCGTTTCTGCGATGTCGGAAGCCACCGTGGAGAAACTGATCGCCCCTCCCAACTTGAGCATCGACTCGTTCGGCACCGCGACAGGAACGTTCTGCTGCTTCGCCTCATCCAACAACTCCTGCAGTACGCGGGCACTGAGAATGCGATTGTCCGGCAACAACCAATAACCGTCGATATTCCGCACCATGCGCTTGAAGAGGTACAGCATCTCCTGATCCGAATGTGCGATCTGCACACGCAGGTCCACACCGTGCCGTTCTGCAGCAAGTTCGGCTTCGGCGATCAGATCGTCATGACCTTCGCCAACGATGATGCCGAAACGCGCAACGGTCGGATCGATTTTTTTCCAGGCCGCGATCTGTGCGTCGAACGGCGGCAACGCAGCAACTCCGCGGCTGTTCGCATTCAAGAGTTCGTGGTCCTGATAGTTAAATACCTGGCTAAAGATCACCGGCACACCGGCCATGGCGACCGACGATTGAGCGGCGCGCAAGCCGATCGCGATAACGGCACGCGAATCGGAGTCATTAATCAGGCGCAGGGCGGAAACCGGGGGCAGACTTTTGTCACTCAGATCATAGATCTCGGCGTCTTCGAAGTGATGCGTCAGTGCTTCGGCCACGTCGGCGTACGCCGGCTGACTGCTCGTCACAACAATAGCCACGGTTGGCGGCTGCGGTGGCTCGATCGGCTTGGTTGGTTTCGCGGGCGGTATTGGCTCGACAGTCGCATCGGGCGGCAAAATGACAATCTCGGGCTGCTCGTCGATCGGATCCGGCTCGGGCGTCAACGTCGAACAAGCGGAGAATGCCAGTGCCGCGATAACAATCACGAAACGTGCCCATCCTTTTGCCTGCCTGCAATTCCTTCGCATTCCAATTATCCGTTATGTTGAATGGTCGGCCGACCCGTGCCGTTTCAGCACCGGGCGACCTCCCTTTTTAACGGAATAGAGGCTGAAAAACTGTGCCCCAGGTCATGGCAATGTCGACGCACAAAAAAAAGCGGCAAAGCCGCGTCTCGAAACATGGGCACCTACGTAGGCCGCAAAATTCGTACAACAGGTCCTGATAATGCATGCAACTTTCTAAAGATACGTTTCTGTGATTTTGGTCCCAAATGCGGTTTCAAGCACAACCATCGTGCGCATAAGTTATCGCAACAACGCGTAACCTTCGGTTTGCAGTACGGTCAGCATCGTCATCGCCGACAGTGCGATTTTCGCCGGGCTCGCCAACTCACTCTTCTCAAATCCGCCGAACGCCATCGATTGCCCGCAGACGTAAAACCGGACGCCGGCCTCATGCAGTTTCATCACCAGCTCGAGGTTGGGATTATCGACGTCATAGCGCGCCTGATACGCGTCGTTGTTCAAGACACTTTTGAACGCAGCTCCATGCAATACGACAGCGAGTTCCATACTCTCCGTCGCAACGCCGTTACGCGCATGCATGTTCAGAAACCGCGCAACACTGACCAGGTGGGTGTTCAGCGATGTCAAATCGTCAGAGTACGCCGCTACATCGAACACAGCCCGGTAGACGGCACCCTCCTCTACCCGAACATCGCGGTCGTCTATCGGATAGGTGGGTCCGTAACCCTCAATGGCCGGACCGAGCGATGGTTCATTGGCGAGCAGCTGCGCCGACATTGCAGACAAAACGAGAAGTAACGGCAGGCGAGTTTGCATGGTGTTAGCTCCAATGGGCGGTAGAGAAATTCCAATCCGCATTATCGCCTCCTTTACGGCCGCAGGCGCACAAGAGAAACCCCGCCGATGCGGGGTCTTATTTCTGAGTTGCTTCCTGTCTGGCTAATAACAGTTCACTGCATTATTCGCGTCGGCGCCAGTGACTACTTCACCGCTGCAAGTCTCACCTGTGAACGTCGCTTCTGTACCACTGCAAAACTCGGGCGTGGCGGCCCAGGCCGCCACGCCACCTTGGTTTCTGCTAATGCCTCAATCTGGCATTTCGCAGAAATCAATGTCAAGATCATCAAACGCCGGAAATTCGAAACCGTCATCTGCGTCACCTGGCAGATCAAAAGTAAAATCCGTACCGACGTACTCGACGTATACGGTCTTGCCTTTCAATTCCTCGATGAACATGAGGCCGGGCCCAAAGTTGCCGGCTTGCGGGCAATAGAACTTATGCTCGATTTCGCCCGGTTCCAGCGGCGTCCATTCACGAGTCATCAGGCAAGCCTCGAAATCACCGAAGTCAATCGATACCTTGGCGTTGAGCCTCAACACCGCACCCCAATCTTCGGCTTCCCCTTCCCAATACTCCTGCTGATATCTGTCACCCGAACTCGGGCTACCGAGCATCACGATTCCTGGCACGGCATCATCGACACCGGCCTCCCACGCTCCGTCATCCGTACATTCGCACTCTTCTCCTTCCGCATTACATGAGTCCTCGTCTATTGACCAGGTCTCTTCGCCGAAGTACCAGACATTCTGGGTGACTCTTTCCATTAGGTAGAAATCGTGCGTGTCCTCGGCCAATACGGCTTCCGACGGAAAACAATCTTCGCTCTCCCACTCCTGGTCACGAACTATTATGGTGTCGTAAGTACTGCCGCCGACAGTAATCTCTTTAGTATCTGACGTCACGGTCAGCTTGTTGTACTCGCAGCCATCTTCAGTTTCTGCCATATAGGCAAAAGTGGCGCCTACCGGTAACGGCCAATATTGATTGTCAATAAACAGCTCAAAGGCACCAGGCGCTGGCAGCGAGATTTCCAGCGTTGTCGCCAGCGCACTGCCGCTGGCGATACCCATCGTGATCGCCGCAATCACGGTAGCAACGACGTGACTCTTTCTTATCTTGTTCATTTCTTTTCTCCCTGACACATTGATACAGCGTGCGCCGCCTTGTCCTCGGCGAACATGTGAGCTTTTACTTATATTTAGACAGGGAGTGCGGCAAAAACCGGTCGCGGCATTATGTTACATACGCAACGGCATGAATTAGCTATATTGCTTCGATGAGCGATTTCGATGTCATTGTTCTTGGCGGTGGCGCGGCCGGCCTGATGTGTGCGATCGCAGCGGGGCAGCGTGATCGCCGGGCCATCGTTCTCGAGAGTTCGAACAAGATCGGCAAGAAGATTCTGATGTCAGGTGGCGGCCGCTGTAACTTCACCAACCTGCACTGCGAACCCTCACGTTTCATTTCCGCGAATCCTGATTTTTGTATCTCGGCACTAAGCCGCTATACGCCGCGGCAGTTCATCGCACTCGTCGAAAAACACGGCGTCGCCTACCATGAGAAAACAGCTGGGCAGTTGTTTTGCGATAACTCGTCGAAGGACATTCTCGCCCTGTTGGAGGCCGAATGCGCCGATGCGGGCGTGCGGATACTGACGCACTGCGACATCACATCGGTCGAGTACCAGGAGCACTACACCGTCGTAAGTGACAAAGGCACGTTTAGCGCCGAATCGTTAGTCATTGCCACTGGCGGATTGTCGATTCCGAAAATGGGCGCATCGGACTTTGGCTATCGTATTGCAAAGCAGTTTGGGCTCACGGTGCGAGAAACCCGGGCCGGTCTGGTGCCGTTTACGTTCTCGGGCCCGATGCACGAAATGACGGATCGTCTGTCCGGCGTCAGCTTGCCAGCGACCCTTGGCGTGGCTGGGGTCTCGTTCACCGAGAACATCCTTTTCACGCATCGCGGCCTTAGCGGCCCTGCCGCATTGCAGGCATCGAGCTACTGGCTACCCGGTAACGATATTGAGCTCGATTTGCTGCCGTCAATCGACGCCAACGAGGCACTGCTTGGCGCCAAGGCCACTCAGCCAAAGGCGCTGTTGCGAACGGTGCTCTGCGAACATTTACCTCGAGCATTAGTACTCGAATTGCAGCAACTCTTCTGGCTGCACGTGGCAGATAAACCGCTGGGCGAAATGTCTGACGCTTTTCTTCGGCAAATCGCGGCACAACTGCACGGCTGGGTGTTGAAACCCGCTGCTACCGAAGGTTATCGCACGGCGGAGGTAACACTCGGCGGCATTGATACCGATGAACTATCGTCGAGAACAATGGAGTGCAAACGGCAACCAGGCCTGTATTGCATCGGAGAAGTCGTTGACGTCACCGGCCACCTCGGTGGCTTCAATTTCCAGTGGGCCTGGGCGTCTGCGCAAGCGGCCGGGCAGGCTGTTTAAGAACTACGCCGCCGGGTCTTACCCGTACAGCAGGCTATCAGCCGGAATTCGATTTTTCCTTGCCGGCAGCTTTCGCTGCCTCGGCCTTGGCCTTGGCGAGTAGCTTGGGCGCGCGCTTACCTAATCGCCGCTCATTCAGCTGCGAAACGATTTCCTCAGCTGCCGCTACGACGGCCCTACGGCTCCCAAGGCGGTAGCCACGGATGATATTGGGGCCCTGAGCGATCTCGTAACAGTGCCAATTGCCCTCCTCCATGCCAGTTGGTGTCTCCGCTGGCTTGACGGATACGATTTCAAAATGTTCTTCAATTGTCGATGAGATGTTCTGCATAAAACTTGTCCAACTCTATTCTGGATCGGCTTTCCGAGCCCTGCTGACACCAATCGTTCGGCCATCGTACTGGCTGAAGTTGAGGCGATTGATTGCAGATTCGGCATCTTTCTCGGTGGCCATCTCCACAAATCCAATGCCGTTACTCAGACCCGTATCAGGGTCTTTGTTTATCCCAACAGATTCGACGAACCCGAATTTGCCGAACTTGATTTTGATGTCGCTAACCGTTGCTGTGACCGGGATGTTGCCGATATGAAGTCTCGTGCTCATGGTGCCTCCTGGCTCATCTATAACCGAGAAAGGAGGATATGGGCAGTAATTGCCCGCAAGCTCGAGAAACGGGTGCGAATCGAAAGATTATACGCTAATTAGCGGGGCAATGATGGGCGATCGATCACAGTAGGACGGTGCCTGCAGGCCCACTGCATGGTGACACTGTCTGCCGCTTGCTCAAGCTAGAGGGCATCACCGTGATATTTCTTGAATACTTCGAATACTTTTGCATTCGGGCAGAAGGTATTGTCGCCCTCCTCGTCGCCGGCCAGCCATCGCTCACACACGTCCTCAGACGAACACGTACTGCAACGCTGCCTTACCTCTCCCATGATGGTTTCGATGCCACCGATCGAGGCGATCTCCGGATCGAGTCCGACGGACTCGATCATGCTCCGCATGCGTCGCTCCGACTGCGCCGCCAGGTACCTCCGGTACGCGAAAAACAGCGCGGTGCCAACGCCTACCATGACCATGGCAGCGATTATCTGCGTCAATGAGAAGTTAATGGCTCGTCTCCACGCAAGATCACCCAAGACTGAGACATCCACTAACTATAGGCCTGTGGCCGCCAAATCGAACTACGTAATTACCGATCATCGTGTCGTCCGGACTTGCCGGCCATCCGACCTGGTCTGCGACAGAGCCGTATTTCGAGCGAGTCGGGTTTATCGCAGAGTTGTTGTGAAATTGCACCGTCGCGGTGGCCGGTCGCCCAATTGATTCGGTTTGGCCCAATAGCTCAAGCCGCTCCGGCGGTGTTTCATGTGTGGTTTTTTTACAACAATTCGACCATGAAAAGCGACGTGGCGCAAACTTTTGCTCATCGCGCTTTAACAATAACCGGCAGCGCGAAAGAAGTGTGATGTGCCACACATTCCTGTTTGTGAACACCGCTAGCATTCGCATTTCTTGGGTAATCAATAGGAGAACGTCATGCTGCGTTCAACACTGGTAATACTGCTCCTCGCGTTCTCGGCTTCGGCAAGCGCAGAGGGTTTTAGTTACAACTATCTGACACTGGGTTATGGCAATACCGACTTCGATGTCGTCAATGCGGACGGCGATGGCATCACACTCGGCGGATCCTATGCATTTAGCGACAAGATTCACGGGTTCTTCGGTTACGACACCGCGGAACTGGAGTCCATTATCGATCTGACGCGGCTGAGAGCCGGCGTCGGCTACAACACAGGGCTGACAGACGCCGTCGACATGTATGCGAGAATCTCATACGAATCCATCGACTTTGATTTTCCGAACATCGGTATACCGTTGGGAATCGATACCGACGACAGCGGCTACGGACTCGGTGTTGGCGTGCGTTTCAGAACTTCGGATGTGCTTGAGCTGAACGCGGGCATCAGATACGTTGATTACAGCGACCTTGGCGATGACACCGGCCTTGAGCTTGGTGGCGTGTACAGCTTCAACGACACCTGGTCGTTGGGTCTGCATGGCGAGTTCAGCGACGATGTTTCAACCTACACGGTAAGCGGACGTTTCTATTTCCGCTAAGAACAACACAATGCCTGGAAAACCCCGCCTCGTGCGGGGTTTTTTTTGCCCCGGTTGAGCACGTCAGTCGATCGGCCTATTATGGGGACACAGTCATAAGGAGATAGCCATGCGACGACAACTCATAGAAGCGCTCATCTATCCCAGGTTACTGGTGTTGCAGCTGATTGAAGGGGGCAACTACCCCCACAAAAGTCTCTTTGAGGCAACTGGTGAGCGCTGCAACAACTGTGACCTGACAGGAGATTGTACCTGGTCTAAGTGTCTGCAGGACTTCCGGCATTTCGAGGACAAAACGACCGAATCCCTCAGCACCTCATTGCGTGAAGGCATCAAGCTTGTCGAGGCACTGCACAGTGAATTGCACCACGACGAAACGACCTGTACCTGCGAGACCTGTAGCTGGATCAGGAACGCAGAGCACCTGACGGAAGAATGCGAACACCATCTTCCGCATGTTAATCCGGCGATAAACCTGCAAACGAACTGATCGCGCTATTTGGCCGACAGCGCCGTCTAGGGATCTGACGGATCGCCAGGCGTCAATACGTCAGTATCGTCATAGACCGGGGCTTCTGCCTCTGCAGCGTCTTCAGTTTCGGCCTCCGGCTCCTCGGCAGGCATCGATTCCTCGCCTTGCCCGCAATCCCAGCCCCAGCCCTCTAGCCTGGCAATGAATTCTTCGGTCTTACTTTCGCAGTACCCCTCCTGGCTTCCCGCGCTCCAAAGTACCTGTTTCACGCCGGGCGCCTCTGTATCTTTGTAGTAATGCACCTCGCAGGGCACCGATACGCCGGGTTCAGTCAGGATCTCGACGCGTCGCTGCAGATCACCGTAGGAACATTGATACGAGCCGGCGTCCTGGCCCAGCGCCAGGCAGGGTACGGCCGCTGTTAGAAGTGCAATTGCGTATTTGCTAGTCATATCTCTCACCCAAATCAGACACCAATCACCCCGGGATTATAGCGCTCCGCTCAGAGACTGCCCCGCTGATGGCCGGAAAAGGCGTCAACTTTCGCCGATATCTTCATTCCAAAGCGCCGGGTTTGCGGCGATAAAGTCACGCATCAGTTGCTGACACTCTTCATCACCAACAATCTCGAGTTCTACGCCGCGCGCACGCAGGTGATCCTCCGGCCCCTGAAAGGTTCGGTTCTCACCAACGACGACTTTAGGAATGCCGTATAGCAGGATCGCACCGCTGCACATGTCGCAGGGTGACAAGGTCGAGTACAACACTGCGTTTCGATAGTCCGATGCCCGCAGGCGGCCCGCGTTCTCGAGGCAGTCCATTTCGGCATGCAGCACCGAACTGCCTTGTTGAATTCGCTGGTTGTGCCCTCGCCCGACGATTTGATCATCGATGACGAGTACGGAACCGATCGGGATGCCGCCAGCACGCTGTCCGATGCGGGCTTCTGCGATCGCGGCTTGCAGGTATTGATCCATACCGTAAATCTACGCTACTTCGCATTGCTGTAGAAGAATCGTACAATCACCACCGTCTCCTCGGTGTGTACTTACAGGTGCTTCTTAAAGTAGTTTCGAGGAATCGTTTCGGTGCACATTCTCTTGCGCTTGCCAGTCGTGCTATCTCCCTGATACTGGAGTAATCTCGATGCTAACTCTGGACATGAAATCGGTGAATGCGGATTACAAAATGGGAGAATAATAATATGTTCGAAAAATCCAATCACCAAGAGACTGCGTCGACAACTGTTCAGCCCATGCACACGAAAAGCGCCACGGTTGTGAGACCAACCGATGTCGTGGGCCCACCGCGCACAAAAACTCCAGAGCAAGAAGTTGCGTCGGAGTTATCGCCGGAAAACGTCTCAATTATCGGTCCGGACGTGATATTCAAAGGCGAGCTGATGGCCGGCGACGATATTTTCATTCATGGCACGATCGAAGGCATGATTGCTCGTCACACGAAGAACGTCGTTGTCGGTAGAAAGGGCCGCGTCACAGCCATAATCCATGCAACAACTGTCACGGTTCACGGACAAGTTGATGGGGACATTTATGGTGATGATGTTGTCAAGCTAATGGAAGGGGCAAAGGTCAACGGAAACATTTTCACCCCATGCATCATCATTGACGCAGGCGCCAAATTCAACGGCACCATCAATATGGCCTAATACGCGCCCGTTTTTGCCACCATCAGGTAGAACAGCATTAGAACGCTGCCGAATGCCGGGAGGCCCAACGCAGCCCACACTCGCATCAACATTCTGTAGTCATCTCGACTGGCACCGCCTGCGATCAGGTCTCTGATACGAATCTGGATCCAGACGACGGGGATCCAGCAGGCACCGACAAAGATAAAGAGACTGATGACGGTGACAAACCACACGGAATCGAACGGAATACCCAGCCTGCTTGTGAGCCAGAGGCCACTTGCGAGTTGTATGACTACGGCCGGCGCCGTAAACAGCCAATCAGCCATAACGACGTGATGCGTCGTTACCGCGATTGCCTGCTCGTTCTTACTCAGATACGCCTTTAGCATAAAAAAGGCCGTGCCGATGCCGGTGCCGAACAGCACCGTGGCGCTCAGAATGTGCAGTAGCTTGATCCACAGGTAGCCGGTCATGCGTTCAATGTCTCGTCAATGGTCCATTCAATATCCAGGTCGCTCATCTCGCTATCAAACTCGGCAAGCGTAATCATGCCAAGGCAGGGGAACGCGCCGCGGACTGCAATCCGGTCAGCGGCCAGCTTGCGCGCCAGAATCAACGCCGGTGTACACGGAATCTCGGGCCCGTGATTCTGCCGGGCCGTCAGATTCCAGGTAACGGATTTAATGTTTTGATCTTCACCAACGCCGGTCAATCGTACCTGCATGCCGCCCGTTTCAGAACCCAGATTGATAAGCAGGCCACTTAGCCACTGAAATGACGGAATAAAGCGGTCCCAGTGTCTAACGATGTGGAGCCGCGTTAGCCACCCCATTAACCAAAGCGCGATTTGTTCCCACCCGGCTTCCAGCGCCGCATGAAACGTCACGGTTTTTACACCGGGCACGTAAGCAGGTAACAAACCAAGATCAGGCACGTCGCAAGCACCGGAGAGCCTACGTCCGAACTCCGGATAGCGTTGCGTTTTCATATCCTGCCAGCCATGCAGGGTGACCCAGATGCTGTTCTCGAGCACTCTAAACGGCTTGCCGCAATAGCTGAGTACCGCGGCGATAGTGCCAGGCCCGCGCGGTGTCCGGTGAGCGGGCGCGATTGAGATCTCGACGGCGTGGAGCGCAATAAAACGATCTTGCAGATGATCGACGACGGTACTGGACAAGCCAGGCAAGGTGCTGGCTCCTGAAACCAATAGCACGCCGCAACGACTGGCATCCTCGTGCAGAGCATCGAAACCCTGCACGAACTCACGGCCGTCTGCTAAATCGATGTAATGACTACCGCACTCGATACAGGCGCTCGCGACACGATAGTCCTGTCCCTGATACGGCCCCGCCGTGTGAATCACGATGTCAGGTTCGAGGTTCCTGAGATCTTGCTCAAAATCCGCTGAGGATTGATCGAGCGCTGCTGCACTGATCGTCGCATCCGGTCGTTGCTGCCGCAGCGAATTCACAAGCGATTCAGCACTTGCAGCACTGCGACTCGTCACGATGAGTTCCGTATTTGGCTGATCAAGCAGACGACGACATATGCGGCCACCAAAATTGCCAGTCCCGCCAATAACGACGATTTTCTTCGGCTCAGCCAATTAGCGGTCCTTCCGTTTTGAATCAATCACGCTTCCGAAGGATCAGTATAGTGAGTACCAGTGATCGCGCCAGTCAACCGAGCCTGCTAGTATTTTGGCGATGCCAATCGCGCTCAGAATCGGCAAATGGATCGCTACGGTTCTGATCGTGCTGTTGCTAACGATCTATTTTGGCCGCGCATTCGATGCCAGGCGGTTTCCGCCTCTGGGGCCCGAATACCGAATTAGATTCGAGAATGAATTCAGCGCGGCACAGGAAGAGCAAACCGATTGGTCGGCCTATATAGCGATCGAGAAAAAGCTCGCGATCGAGCTGGCCGGGAAGATTGACAGCGAAGCACGACCCGGCAGCCGCGCGGATCGCTATTCGGCCGCCAGCCTGACGTTCCCCGGCAACTATTCCAGCAACTGGAATCGTTCCTTCGAAATGTCGGTGCCCTCGCCGCGCGGCGTTGCCGTGCTGCTGCACGGTCTCACAGATTCCCCCTATTCGATGCTGGCAACGGCGCAGACGCTGGCGGGGGCTGGTTACAACGTCGTCGCCCCGCGTATGCCCGGGCACGGGTTTGCTGTCGGTGGGCTGTTGCAGGCTCGCTGGGAAGACTGGTCTGCCGCGGTTCGTATAGCAGTCAGGCACGCGATGAGCCGCGAAGGCAGCGATCAGTCCTTGCTGCTGGTCGGTTATTCGAATGGTGGCCTGTTGGCAGTTGACTACGCACTTCGTTGCAATGAGGACGCCGCTTTGCCCTGCCCGAATGGCCTTGTGTTGATGTCGCCAGCCATCGCCGTAAGCCCGTTCGCCGCGGTCATGGACTGGCATCAGGCGGTTTCCTGGATACCGTACTTCGAGAAGTTCCAGTGGCTCTCGGTACTGCCCGAGATTGATCCGTTCAAGTTTACCTCGTTCCCAAAACGCGCCGCCTGGGAGGTTTACGAAGTCTCGAAACGCGCACACAAACTGTTAGAAGATCCGATTGAAGCGGGCCAGTTGCCGCCGATACTCACGTTTCAGTCCGTGGTCGATAACACGGTCGGTGCGCGCGCCATCGTAACCAGTCTGTACAACAGGTTGCCCGCCAACGGTAGCGAACTGATTATTTACGACGTCAATCGCAACAGCACACTGTTGCACCTGATGAAAGACCAACCTGCGGACTCTGTTGAGTACTTCGAGTCGCTCGCGCCGTTGGATTTTGGCGTGACTGTTCTGAAAAACCGTAACCAATCCGGACCCGAAATCGATTCACTGACACTGGCAGCGGGCGAGACTCAGGCTAACGTGGATTCGACAAATCTGGTGTGGCCACCGCAGATCTATTCGTTGTCGCATATCGCGATACCGTTTCGCGCCGATGACGAGGTTTACGGCGATGCCTCAGGCATGGATAAGAACAATCCCCGTGTAGTTTTTGGCGCTCTCGCACCCCGCGGTGAACAAGGCGTGTTGCTCCTGACGTCGGACTACTTCCTGCGCACACGCTACAACCCGTTTGCGGCGTATCAAGCGCGTTACCTGACGGAGTGGCTTAGTGAGCGCTAGGTCGTGCTGTCGCCACGGTGCCAGAATATGGAATACAATCTCTGGCAATAATTCCGATCGCCATGGGCTTCGAAAATGAACGATTCAACAGATAATCATGTACCCATACTCTTGTGGCCGTTCTACGCGATCTGGCGACTAGTGACCTTTATTCTTGGTGTTGTTGGTCGCTTACTTTGCGCCCTGTTAGGTATCGGCTTAATGGCTGCCGGCGTCACGATCACGCTCACTGTTGTCGGCGCTATCGTCGGCATCCCACTGGCGGCGCTCGGCTTTTTGCTCCTTGTTCGAGCAGTTTTCTGACCTTAGCCTCCCCGTAATCACTTCGAGACAGAATCTGAATGCCTTCGTGACAGATTCGTGATGTTCGCCTGTTAGTTTCGCATTAGCAATCTCTAAAAAAGCAAGAGCCGATTCGCAGTGAATCGTCTCAATACCTGGGGGATTTACTAATGCATGTAATAAAGAAGACCCGCATCACATATACGCTGTTCGGCATGGCCTCGCTCCTGCTGCTGCCTGCACTGGCCATGGCCTCGGGAGGCAATAAGTACAAAGTAACCATCACCAATCTCACGCCGGGACAACCGTTTACGCCGCCCGTACTGGTTGTTCATAACAACAGAACAGGAATTTTCGATCTTGGAGAAGAAGCGAGTGCGGAGATACAGGCGATCGCGGAGAATGGCAACAATGAGCCGCTCGTCACAGCTCTCGCCGGCGACGTCTATGTACGGCAATGGGTAGAAGGCACGGCCCCAATCGTCCCGGCCAATAATCCGGGCGGAACGCCGTTTGAAAGCTCGGCGAGTTTCACGATTTCACCTCACGGGAACGCAAGATATTTGTCCATTGTCAGTATGTTGATCTGCACCAACGATGGATTTATGGGTATTGATACGGTAAGGCTACCGGTGAAAAAGCGGACCGTCTACGCCGTTGCGTACGATGCCAGAACTGAGACGAACACAGAAGACTTTGCAGATATGGTACCGCCTTGCCAGGGCCTCATCGGTGTCTCGTCAGACGACATGGGAACAGGAATGACCGATCCTCTGCTGACTGAAGAGGGAACTGTCATTCCCCACGTTGGCATCCACGGAGGTGTCGATCTTAAACCTCAAGTGCATGGTTGGAGTGATCCCGTTGCCGAGATTGTGATCGAACGCGTCCGGCATTAGGACGACTGATTATTGTGTCTCGGCGTGGGACTACGTTGCTCATTGAGCCGACTCGCCCCGCCACATACATAGGGACGAGATCGAGACTGTATACTCTGTCTCTGTGACGGTCTTAGTCGGCTGATCCTGCAGCAAAGCGAGGCACACCATGCGAATTACACAACTATGGTTCTTGTTGGGCGTAACTGCGTCAATCTCGTGCCTTGCGTCATGTTCAAGTGATTCGGGCGGCCCTGGCCGCAATGATGTTCTGACCAGTCCTGAGAAAAGCTGGGGCACCGCCACGCTCGTGGAGGCCCAGGATGTACCGGCAAACGATGCGCAGGTCATGCTCTTTGATCAGGGCGATGCGTTGGCGGTCTGGCAAGCCGGTGTTGCATCTCGCGGTGGCCGCAGGATATATGTCAGTCGTTACACGCCAGGCGGTGCCTGGACCCCTCCGCAGATAATCGACGGTATCAGCGGTGATGCGTTCTCACCGCAGCTGGCGGCAAGCAACCGCGGAGACGTGGTCGTTGTTTGGACCGAAGTTGCCGCCGACAACAGCGGTCAGCACATTTACGCGAATACCTACACGGACGAAGTCGGTTGGAGCAACGCACAGACGCTGGGAGCGGCGGGTCACCAGGAATTTCCGCAGGTGGCTATGAACACTGACGGCACCGCGATCGCTGTCTGGCAACAGATGGACAACCTCGGTGTGAAGTCAATCGCAAGCAATCGCTTCACGCCAGAAACCGGTTGGGAAGCGGGGCTGGCAATTGACCAGGCTGACGACCTGGTATCGCTTCCGGATGTTGCAATTGATGCGGCAGGTAATGGTATTGCTACCTGGTTGGATCGGCCACCGTCGGGCAACAACGATTTGGTTTCGAGTCGCTTTACGAATGGCATCGGCTGGAACGTGGCGGAGGCAGTCGAGTCACTGGATGGGGCCGCTTACGTTTATGCGGTGGCGCTGGATTCCATTGGTAATGGCCTGGCCACGTGGCGGCATTTCGACAATGCGGGTCATGGGCTCTATTCCAGCCGTTTCGAGGCAAATACCGGATGGGCCGAGGCGGTGGAGATAGGCCTCAGCGATGGCGTACCAGGACGCTCGTCATTGGCGTTGGCTGCCGACGGCGATGCGATCGTCGTTTGGGAACAGGACAATGGATCGACGACCGATATTTACGCGACGCGTCGGCATAGCAACGGCGTTTGGGACGATCCGCAGACAATTGACCATCTGGATGGAATCGCCGGTTTTCCACAAGTAGCGACTGATGCCAATGGCAATGCGATAGCTGTGTGGCGTCAGTTCGATGGTGAGACGGATAGCATTTTCGCGGCAATGTACGAACCGCAAGAGGGATGGGGACCGCAATTGTCACTCGAGTTCGAGAACGGACCATCTGCCAGATGGTATGAGGCTCATGCGCCGACGATCGTGATGAATCCGAGCGGTGACGCGTTAGTCGTGTGGACGCAGTTTGACGGCGATCACTACAGTATCTACGCCAACAGCTTCAATTAGTCTTCCTGAGACAAGGACGTCACGACGACTTGAACGCGTCACCTGGAAAAAAACCGCACGATCTCCACCATCGCCTCGGTATCGAATTTGCAGTAGCGCAGTAGCTGCTCCTCAAGCTCGGCTTTGCGTACCCAATCAGTCTCGGGGTTGATGGCCTCGATAAACCCATCCGACGCACCCATGCCCTCACTAATGCCCTCAAGTTCGGCATAGTTCATGTGCGGCGCAATGCACGGCAATACGGCCTTGATCGACCACGAACCCAGCATCTTCGGGTGGTAGTAGTTCGTCTTGACCACCGGATGCAAATCAAACAGGCGGTGGATGATCTTCTGCAACGGCACGGCAAGGTCCGGGAATCGGTCGATCAGGCCCTTGATTACGCCCTCTTCATAGTTCGTGTACATCAGCACCGGCCCCGACTCGCCTAAACACGCGATCATCTTCTCAGCCAACGCCCGCATCGGCGCCTTGCCCGACAGGTCGAGGAATTCTTCATGACGCAGGCTGTCGACGGAGCCATCCCCTGCACCGTCATCGATATGGCAGGACCATTGCACCGGGATGGTTGCGTACGGCCGGGTACCGGGCCAGATCGGCACGGCCGGACCAATCGTTTCGAAATCCAGGTAGTAACGCGGGTACGGCAACGACTCGAGCGTCTGCCGGCCGCCATCGAGTACCTCGGGCTCTCCTTCGCACGTCACCCGATGAATACGTTGTTGGGTGGCAGCCGTAATGCTGTTCACATCGACATCGCGTATGTCGCGGGCTCCGAGTGCAACGTAGTTGCCGAGCCTCGCTTTGCTGCCGCCCAAACCTCTGATTGGGTATTCTGTTTCATTTGGCCAGCAATGCGATTGAAACTGACACTCGTAGGGTTTGCTGCATTGTGCTCCGACGTTGATATCCGGCATCGGGCCCGTGACAGCATCACGCGCTTTGGCGATCAGTTCGATGACGCGCGGCTCGAGCGTACGGACCTCGTCAGTGAGATCGTGTTCAACCAATAGCCCGTCGTAATCACCCTCCCCTCCGTACACGAACCGGTTGTTGATGTGGGCGAGCGAGATGGACGTAATCGATAATCCGACATGGCGCATGACCCAGTCCTGAATCGCGCAATCGAGCACGTGATAATCCTTGACCGAGGTCGAGGCCTTGACCTCGATTGCGCGCCACCCGTCACCATCCGGGATCAGCACATCGACCCGAATTAATACGCCGTCGTGCTGAAATGTCGCCTCGAAAATCGGGATATCGGCACCCTGATCGATGAGGGTTTCCGTCTCACGAACCATCAGGCTCATCTTGCGATTGAACGGAATCTCGACCGAGTCGGGTGTGCCGTAGAGTTGTTGGGCGACCGCACCCACCTGATGGCCAGTTGCAAACAACGACTCCATTTGATCAGTTATCTCACCAACCTCGGGGTGGTGTTTCTCCAGGTGCAGTTTCTTCGGGCACTGCCAGGCCGAGATGAGTTTGGACTTGGAGAGGTAGGGTTTTCTTGATGCCATGTCCGAGATAGTACCCGCGGGCGCATCGCGGTTTTTTCCACAAAAACTAGCGCCTTAAACCATTATTTCAAATGTCCATCGACTGCATTTTTTGCAGTTCGAGTTGCTCGTATCGGGCCGACAAGCTGCCACGCATCTTGCCGAACACGACGGCAAGGATGATGCCGATCAACAACAAAGGATAGTAGACCGCATAGGGCTGCGCGGTAGCTAATGCCACCATGCCGCCGACAAGGCTGGCAATACCGATGACAAAGAGCGCATTTGCCGAAGCGAGTACGAAGCGCCGTGCCTTTCCGCGTGAAGCAAGGATGCCAATCAACGCGCCCCACAGACCAATCAGGCCACCGCCAATCCCGCCCAGCAGCCCGGCACTGCGGTTGCCAAACCATTGCCCGCTCAACCCCAGCGGATCTTCGCCGCTTGCGTATTGATACAGTCCGACCTCACCAATCGATACGCTCCCCGAGCCCGGCAGATACAGCGAGAGCGTAAGTTTCTCAGGAAGCGGCGACGCGCCGTCGGCCTGATCGCCGGTGTTGGCGTAGAAGGGCAACACAAACGGTCGCCAATCCGAGCTGCCGGATAGTTTGCCGAGTGGGCCCGCCGCTGCCAGGCTCTTGGTGAAGAACGTGCCCATAGCGCCGAAATGATTGTCCATTTGCAGAAAGCCATCGCCCTCCACGCCGTCATAACGAACCATTCCTTGCAGGGCATAGACTGGCAAGGTGACGCCTGGATCGTCCAACTCGATCAGCAGTTGCAGTGGTTCGCCCGTCACAGCCGTAATGGTCAACGGTTCCTCTGCAAACGACACGGCACGGACCAGTTCTTCCGCCTGCAACGAGGCTGACAATAAAGCTAATAAGATAAGTAGGTATTTCATCGCTGCCGTCTCCTTCCTGAGTCGGATTGTTTTTCCATTTCGTCCTGATGTGCCTTGAGCAACGCTTTTAACGTTGCCATGTCGATCTTGCCCTCGGCATAGCGGGCACGCAGCGTGCGCTCGAACTCGGAGACAATCTCCTGGCTATCCAGCACTTTGATTTTTTCAATCAAGCGGTCCAGGCGTAAGCGCACCGTTGGGTAGCTGATGCCGTAGGCTTTGGCGAGGTCCTTGAGCGAGCCGGAGGCCAATACGAACCTTTTGATGAAGGACGCATCCTCCTCCGAGAGCTTTTCAAACCACGAATCGGCCATGGGCCTCCCATATCTAATTAATATTAAAGTTAACTTTAATTATATTGACAATAATATTTAGGTCAAGCTTAATTTTACTTAAGGTCGGAAGCAAGGAGCATCGGTGCTACCATCGGCGCTGCATTTATCTGGCGGAGCAAGCCCTTGAAAGTATTACTCGCGATCACCGTACTGACCCTGGCCGGCCACGTGTTAGCAGCCAATGAGATCGATTCAAAAGTAGAGGCTGCGCTGGCCGCCGAAGCGCGCCCGGAAGCCGACCGTGCACGAGACAGGAACCGTCTTCCACTCCAGACGCTGAATTTTTTCGGCATGCGCGACGACATGCGCGTGCTGGAACTGCTACCCGGCGGCGGCTGGTACACCCGTGTGCTGGCGCCCGTGCTCGCTGAAAACGGCAAACTCTATGTTGCGATCGGTACCGACCGGATCAAAGAGAACGTGCTGACCGAACCAGGCTTTGAGCAGGTAGACGTTCTGGAAACCACGGCCAACCTCCACCGGCCTAAAGGCAGCCGGTTCTATCAGGTCGACGACTTCGACCTTGGTGTCAGCGGCGTGGACATGGTGCTGACCTTCCGCAATATCCATAACTTCGACAAGGCCGCCCGCGACCGAATCAACCGCAACGTCTTCAAGGCATTGAAGCACGGCGGGCTGTACGGCGTTGTCGACCACACGCGGCGTCACATGGAACCGGCGGACGGCGAAAACCGCCGGCGCATCGATCCCGTCCTGGTCATCAAAGAGATGCTGGGGCACGGCTTCGAGTTCGTCGATTACTCTGACTTACATTTCCGGGCTGATGACGAACTCGAGTACGAAGTCGGGCGACGATCAGTCACCGGCAACACGGACCGCTTTACGTTCTTGTTTCGCAAACCCTGAGCGTGCTTGACACGGAATCCGAACTCCTTGCCTCGAATTAACATTAAGAAGTCGCTGTAAGTTAAGCACGGGGAGCCCTTTGAAAGAATTGATCCGCTTGCTCTATACTGATCGGCGAAAGATCCTGTCGAACAAGAAATAACGATCATTCGGGGTGCCAAAAATGAAAAGAATAATCTTTCTGTTAGTAGTCATTTGTTTGTCTGTCATGTCTGGCGCTGCACTCGCCGAGCGTGGCAAAAAGGCGCCCAAGGGCCTCAATCCGCAAGCGGTGCAAGATCTCCGTGATGCCGGCGTCGACAAGTACCTGGGTCAGTTCACGCCTGTATCGTCGACGGACGTTGGCGATGGTTGGACCAAACACACTTTTGATCCGGCTGGAGGGGCGGGTCCGATCTGTATAGCGGGTACGGATTACTCCGTTTTTACGCGGGAGGGCAACCCGTCCCGGCTGCTCATATTCGAGCAAGGCGGTGGTGCTTGCTGGCAGGATTTCTACAACTGCAACGTTCTCTCCGAGGCGCAGGAGCCGCCCGCGCCTCCAGTGGGCATCTGGGATTTCAATTCCAAGGACAACCCCTTCGCCAACTATTCGATCGTCTATATGCCGTACTGTGACGGCTCGGTCTTCACCGGCGACAACGACGTTCCTGATCTGGCCTGGCAGGCCTTCATCGAAAGCGAACTGGGGCTGCCACCGGGCTTTGGCCCACCGATCCGCTTCCACCGCGGCATGCGCAACCAGTCCGCCGGCATGGACCTGGCCAGGGCAATGTTCCCGCATGCCAGCCGGATTACGGTCGCGGGCTCGAGCGCAGGCGGCGTGGGCGCTTCGGCCTTCGCCCCGTTCCTCGTCCGCTTACTGTACGACAATCAGGTCAAGCTCACTGTCTTTAACGACGCTGGACCGGTGACGACAAATCTGGACGCCGTAGACGACATCGCGGCGCGCGCAGACGATTGGCAGTTCGGCCAGTTCTATCCGGCGAGCTGCACGGAATGCGACGACATGGGTCAGAGCACTGAGATCATCAAGTGGCGGCTCGACAACGATTCCACCGTTCGCGAAGCGTTTTACGAGACCGATGCTGATTTGACCAACCGTTTCTTCCTCGATCTGTTGTTCAATCCGGCCGGTTTTCGCGACCTGGTTGTAACCGAACACGGCTTAATTAACGCCGCCCACCCGAAGCGCTACAAGCGGTTCATTGTCGCAGGAGACGAAACTCACACAGCGTTGCAGACGCCGCTGTTCTACTCGCAGGATGCGAACGGCGTGTTTCTGAATTTCTGGACCGAGGACTTTCTCGTGCCGAGGCCGTTCTGGGTGGATATCGTGGAAGACGCAATACCGTAGCAGTTGTTTTGTTGGCGCCATCGCCGCGATGAGCGATAAGAAACCCGCCTCGGCGGGATTTCCATCTACACCAAAAAGCCAGACTGTTTAACTAGTATGAACAACAAGTTATACAGGCTACTCGCAAAACTTCCTGAAGAGGACTCAGCTATGAAAAGACTAATCACAATACTCCCGCTGGTTTTGATCGTTTCGGCCTGTGGCCAGGCGTCCGATTCCGGGAGCGGCTCGGCCTTCACCCCGCGCGAGAGCGAATGGCAAGCGGCCATGAACGCCAGGGATGTCGAGGCGATTGCGGCACTGTACCGGGACGATGCAAGACTGCTGCCGCCCAACCTCGAGGCAACGATCGGCAAAGACGGTATTCGCGCGGCTTTCGGGGGCATGATTGAGGCCGGCCTGAGTATCAAACTCAATAGCATCGAATCCATGTCCGGGGGCGATGTCGCCTACGTCGTGGGCACCTATGTATTGATGGCCGGTGACGACGTCGCGGATGAGGGCAAATATATCGAAACCTGGCGTCGCGGCGCTGACGGCGAATGGCTAATGGCCAACGACATCTGGAACAGCGACAGGCCTGCACCCGCAGCAGCAAAAATGCCCATGACGCACCTCGTGATTACGCATGAGGTCGATGATGCCGAGCACTGGCTGGCCGCGTGGCGCGGTGACGACAGCCGGCACCAGTTGTTCAAGAATAATGGCGCGGCCCATGTGCATACGTTCGTGAGCGCCGACAATCCCAACCTGACCGGGCTGGTAGTCGCCGTTAGCGACATGGATGCGCTGAACACGATGTTGGCATCAGAAGAAGGCATGGCGGCAGCCGCCGAAGATGGCGTCCGGCGGGACACACTCATCGTGCTGACCGAGGGGGAATAGGGGCGCTAAGTCAAAACACTGCGCAACATGGGTGTCAGGTTTGATTAGCTAGAACGTGTCGAGTCTACTCGGCAGCGGTGCGATACTCTTTGAGTGCCTCGAATACTCGTGCATTGGGGCAAAAGGCGTTGTCGCCCTCCTCGTCGCCTCTTAGCCAGCGCTCGCACACGTCCTCGGCCGTACAGCTTCGGCAACGTTGCCGTACCTCTCCGATAACGCCTTTAAAGTCCGGGCTCGAAGCGATGTCTGCATCGAGCCCGAGAGACCCGAGCATGGTCAGCATGCGGCGTTCCGAGTTAAAAGCCAGGTAGGTCCGGTAGCCAACAAACAGGGCAAGGGCCACAGTGGCCAGGATGATGGCAATAATTGCCTGGGTTGATGAGATGTCCATGAACGCCTCCTCGGGAGCTCTCCAAGGGCTAAGACATCCAATAACTATAGGCCTGTAGTTGCGGGATCGAACTACGTAGATTCCGACGTAAAAAATGGCGCAATCCCTGGCATCCCGCGGTGTCGACCAGGCAGTAGCGAGGTATAGTCTCGCCATGACCTGGACGCGGCCCAAAATGTTCGCAATGTCATTTCTGGCACTGCTCGTGGTCGCGTCCCTTGTCGCCTATCAAATGACCTGGAACCTGATGGTCGATCGCTACGCCGGGCAGGCCCAGGTCGTTGGTTTGCCCCCGGGATTCGACCCGCTGGCCATAGCCAGCCCCTACACCGGTTCGCACCCGTCGAAAACCGGCCGACCTAGAGACCCGTACTCCTATCCCATTCCGATCGGTGGCATGGGACCGGTAGCACCAACCTACACGGATAACCTGCAATATCCGTACGCGTGTCGCAGCGAGCTGTCGGGCTTGGGCCAGCCGCTTGTCGACAATCAAGACGGCGCCGGCACGGCCGTCTATGCCGTCAACGAGGCTGGCGAGAAGACTGAGCAGATCGTCGGCTACAGCAAAGACTGCAGCCTGAATACAAAGGTGTACTACTACTACCGTATTCGCGGGTCTGAGCTGTTTGTGCCGCTCCTGGGCGGATCGGACGATGTGGACGAGCTGACGATTGATGGCGAGACGGTACCGTTCGTGGTCCGGCTCGAGATCGGCACAATAAATCGGCACATCTACGTCATCGGGCTGTTGCGAGGTCCGAATGACACGCCGGAAGTGCCGGACCTCAAATACTGGAATCGCAAACTTATCTACCAGTTTCGCGGCGGCGTCGGCATCGGTCGGCGGCAGGGTCGCATTTCACCGGAGTACATTCCAATCCGGCGCCAATTGGAGCTGCAACAAGGCTACGCAATCGCGTACTCGACCGCCAATCAAACGTCCAATGGTTACGACATTGAACTCGCCGAAGACACTGTTGCCCGGCTCAAACGTCAATTCTCAGCCCGTTATGCGGCACCGCGCCACACGATTGGCATCGGCGGTTCGGGCGGAGCGATACAACAATACCTGATCGCCCAGAATAATCCCGGGCTGCTGGACGGCGGTATCGCGCTGTACTCGTACCCGGACATGGTCACCCAGGCAACCAAGATAATGGACTGCGAATTACTCGAGTACTATTTTGATGTTGTCGATGTCGATAACGAGAAGTGGCAAACGTGGGCGCAGCGGGCCTGGATCGAGGGTTTCAATGCCCGCGATGATCTGCCCAACGGCTATGAGCGCATGCGTGCTTTGCAATCGTTACGCCTGGGGCGATTGCCGTTATGGTCACAAGGTCATACGGAATGCACGCGCAGCTGGCGCAATCTGATACCGCAGATAACGAACCCCCGCTACACGTACTTCGCATCACTTTTCACCCCTGAGCTTGTGCGACAAGTGCCGTGGACCTACTGGGACAATCTGAAGCGAGTGTACGGTACGGATGAAAATGGCCTCGGCCGTCGCACGTACGACAATGTTGGTGTGCAATACGGATTGCAGGCACTCAAACGACAACAAATTACGGTCGCGGAGTTTCTGCACCTGAACGACACCATCGGCGGCTGGAAACCGGCCGCCGACATGTTGCCGGAACGCTATTGGGGGTTTAGCGGGGGTCATTCCAGCCTGGCGGATCTCTCGGTGTGGAGCCATCACAACATGTATGCGAAGGAATCGAGCGACCGTCCCGCTCGTCGCAGTGAGGGTGATGTCGAGGCGATGGCCGCCGCATACCGGTCCGGGCAGGTATTTTTGGGGGACCTGACGATGCCCGTCATCGATCTCCGTCATTACCTCGAACCCGAGCTGGACATGCACCACACTCTGGAATCGTTTTCCGCCCGCCTGAGAATGTTGCGCAAGCAAGGGCATGCCGACACACAGGTCATCTGGGTGACGAAAAAACCTCATGTGCCAATACCCGAGGCGATTGATGTGTTGGATCGCTGGCTGGACAACATGCACCCGAAGCCGCAGCAGAGCGTCGTCGACGCAAAGCCCGCCGCAGCGATAGATAGCTGCTTCAGCAAGACCGGTCAGATCATTGCGAGCGGCGACAATGTCTGGGATGGCGCCTGGAATGGCAAACGCAACGGCGAGTGCATGGACAAGTACCCGATCTTCAGCGATCCGCGTATTGTCGCGGGCGCCGACTATGCCGGCGACATTTTCAAATGCCATCTGCAGTCGGTCGACGAAGCAATGGCAAACAACGTATACGCACCCATCGACGTTTCTGCCCATCGCGAAGAGCTATTTCGCATATTTCCCGACGGGGTGTGTGACTACACGCGCGGCGATGCGGCGCGACCGAAGGACGTGTTGTCCGATTGACCGGGAAAGTCGTGATGCTGCCATAGCCGATAGATGACGGCGTAAAAGGCGCAATTCACGACAAACGCATTCCAGGCAGCAACATTGTTGGCAGTATGTCTGTCGACACCGGCCTGCTCCGCCAGGTTCAAGGCAATAGCGAATGCGGGCATTGCCACGCACAGTGCGATAAGCCATCGCCAGAGCGTCTGCGTAGCATCACTGCGCATGTGCCGATACGTCACAACAAACATTATCTGGGCAACAAAGTTGCTCAACGCGAAGCCATCGATACCAATACGCCGCAAGAGCCGGAACTCGTCACCGCGAAGACCCAGGTTTAACGAGTACAGCGCGAGTGACAACGCCGCCGTGACGCCGAGAACTCGAATTGTCATGCGCCGGAAGCGGGATTGCCGGCCGATCTCCAGGAACGTTGCACAATGCCACCAGAAAAGTGCCGCGATCACGGCCCCAGGCAGCATGCCCGCCTTGGATATCAGGCTCTCGGGTGCGAGACGGCCCGTGGAGCTGACGCTCGTGCAGCCCGACAGATACGGAACACACGCAGGCAAATGCTCCAGACCGATGGCGACGAGGTAGCAAACATTGATCGTAAGCAGCGGCAAGACTGCGCCCCACAGAGGCAAGGCTCTGATTTCAGCTGCTTTGAACGTCAAACGCACCATTGCCACCATTGCCTTAATACCGAAGCGCAGCCGTTAAGATATCGCAACTTCCTCGTACTGCAGCAATAATACTGCTTTGCCGTATCGATCGACCTAACAGCCTTTTGGTATTCTTCTCCTGGCACACCGGAAAGGACCGATCTGTGACACGGATTACCAAACGCACCGTTTTTTTGGCTGCCATTCTCGTTCTGGTCAGCCTCGTGTACGTTGCGCTAGTCGATGTCGAGACCGTCGCTGTTCGTACATGGGTGACTGATTCGTATAGCGGCATGCCGGAACTGGCGGATGATGAGCTCGCGGTGCCCTGGCTACGAGATCGGGCATCCTTCGGCATCGCTTTTTCCGGTGGCGGCACCCGTTCGGCCTCTGCGTCGCTTGGGGAGCTGCGCGCTCTGCATGAACTTGGCTGGCTCCGCCGCGCTCGTTATATCAGTTCCAACTCGGGTGGCAGTTGGATAACCGTGCCACACACGTATTTGCCGTTGGCGATCGACGAGCAACGATTCCTTGGCGACTACATCCCGCCGGAGGACCTTGACGACGACAATCTGCGCCCGACGACGGTCGACCCCCTGGCATTTGGAACAGCGATTCACAATGCGAGTACGATCGGCGAGCTCCTCGAAATCGGGCGAGGCGATGAAGCGTATTCCGACATCGTCGCGTCAATTTTTCTGCAGCCGTTCGGCTTGCACGACAACGAGAAATTTTTCACGTTCCACCCGGGCGCTCTTGAGCAAACGCTTGCGGACAATCCCTCGCTCAGTAGTGACGATTTTCAAATTGTGGAACGGAACGACCGGCCCTATTTGGTCGTGACCGGCGTGATGATTGGTCAGCAATTGTCCCAGGACCCCGAGGAATACTTTCCGATCGAGATGACGCCTCTGTACACGGGCATCCGCGGGCGCTTCGAATTCGAAAAGGACGATGAAACGGTGGTTGTCGGCGGCGGCTACGTGGAATCCTTTGGCTATGACAGCTATGAACCGCAGGACGATGCGGTCGACGGCCGATGGCCGGTGCGCCTGACCGGTTTATTGTCCCGGGGCGACAAACCGGTTGGTGACCGATACCGATTTACGCTCTCCGATGTTATTGGCGCTACCAGTGCTGCTCCGCTTGCCACCCTCTCTCGCAATCTAGTTCCAAACATCCTGTTTCCTGAATTTCGTCATTGGTCTGTGGACAGGGAGGACATCAATCAATCGGCCGCAAGCGTGCGCCGCAAAGCAGACGAGTATCAGCATGGCGATGGCGCCGACATGGACAACCTGGCACTGACGCCATTGCTCGCCCGAAAAACCGAGAACGTTATTGTTTTTATCAATTCGGAAGATGCATTTCGGAAGCCGTCCTCCGGCTGTGGCGACGTTACTGAAGAACACATCACCGATGATGTCATCAGCTATTTCCGCAAGAGTGGCGTGTTGATACACAACGTTGTGTTCGTGGACGACGACACGGGGCTGGCAAAGATCTGTGAGGGACTCGCGGCGCGTCAGGAAGCTGGTGAGCCGCTTGTGTATTGCCAGGCCTATGACGTCATCGAAAACGACAGGCACCGAATCGAGCCTTACCGTGCATCGATCTGTTGGGTGTACCTCGATCGGGCGAACCGCTGGATTGAAAGGCTCGACCGAGAAGCCGGTGACCTCGTCCGCCAACTGCATGATGGCGAAGGTTCGTTTGATAACTTCCCGCACTACCTTACGTTTGCAGAACAGGGCATTTTTCTGATTGACCTGAACCGGGAACGCGTCATTGCGCTTTCTAATTTGGCCGCGTGGATGGTCAAGGAGAGCGCTGAGTACATCGCTACCAGTCTTAGCGGAGCCGAATTGCCGGTTCCTCAAGATGAGGAAACATAAAACCGCCGCGGCCGGTTGACCGCGGCGGCTGCGCTGCACTTACCTTCCTGAGTTGCTAACTTTCCAGAGCACGAGCCTCCTTCTGGTCACTGACAGCGTTGAACCACTTGTCCAGGCGCAGCTTGATGACGACACCGTGCCGGTCCACGAGCGAGCCCAGTGCAATGGCGCTGGCGCCAAATATCGCGAGGTCGATCCAGCTGCTGGTCACGATCAATTGCACAATTTCGTCGAAGCCAAAGACCACACCCGCGAGCATCGTTACGATTCCGCTGAACATGGCGACCGGCTTCCTGCCGGAGACCCCCCAAAGCAAAAGCATTACGCCGGCCATCATGCTGAAGAGTGCTGTCATTGCGCTCGGCGCATTGACTACGCTAAGTGTGAAACTCAGCGCGACAGATGCGCTGATGGAAACGCCAATTACCCTACCCAGATGACGGCTTCCGGTACGCCGCAGGATGTCCAGCGCTAACACCGTGTAAACGGCAGCGAACAACGGTGCCGCCAGGCCTTTTGCCAGGGCCGGGGCGAATGCGTCGGTCAACGACAGCGCTACGGTCATGGCAAACGGCAGCGATAACACTTCGAGGAACACCGCCAAACGCGCGCTGCGATCCGGGAACAGTGTCACTTGACGGGCTGACAAGAAGAAGACCAACGAGACCATTGCGACCATCAGGCTATCAACCTGGTAGAAATACATGCTGCGGAACAGGATGATGCCGATCGGAATAAACAACGTCGCCAGCGCGAACTTGCCCTCCCCCGTTTTCAGCGAACGATCTTTCCCCGCCAGATTGCTGACGACGTACAACGCGTAAGTTACGCCGAGCAGCGCAACGGTACCGGCAGCCAGCGAATTGCGAATCGGTAACAGCAACAGCGCGTTCAGCACGAGAAAATGCAAAGACAGCGACTTGGCCGAGTGCCGCGCCATGATGGCGAAGCAGAACAACGTGACCGGCAGCAGCACAAACATTGCGCCACCAAGCGTGGCTCCGGTGCTGGCGATATTTTCGATCTGCCACGTCGCGTATCCCGGATAGGTAATCAGTCCGCCGTCCCATTGAAACACCGAGTACAGCAATGCCCCGAGAATCGTAAAGTTTGCAGGAATGGACACGAGCGCGAGGCCGAAGAATATGCGTGCGCCTTTGGCTTCCTTCAAGCCGTGGCTCATCGCGAATCCGGCGGCGGCGAGCAAACCGGTCTGCGTTAACAGCAGGAGGTAGCGGCTAATGTCATTACCTTCGCTCCACCCCTGCAGCAAAAACACGGACATCGACGCCAGTATTACCGCGGCACCGGTTATGCGCAGCGCCTCCGATAGGGTGGCGAAGTTCCGTACTGACTGCATGATGCGCTCAACGCTGAACGTCGAGCCGGAACGTTCGAATGCTGGCCCGTTGTCGACGATCAGATCGTCGTCAAATGTGGCTACTCGGGTATTCATGACGGTTTCTCCTCTTCCTGTTGCAACAGCTCACTGAGTTCGGCGCGTAGCTCCGCCATGTCTTCCTCGGCCAGGAACGCCGAGTCCAGAGGATCGGCCGTTGTACTGGCACCCATGAGGATTTCGGTTTCGCCGAGATTGATCTCCCAGCGATCGAATGTGTCTTCAATCTCGCCATAGGAGACGCCCTCAATGTTGTTGATCGTGCGCATCGCCTCGGCGACGGACTGGCGCGAGCGCATCATGTTGCGCTGTTGGGAAACTTCGCCAATGCGTACTTCGATCTTCTTGACCTGCTCGGCAATGCGCGCCTCGAGATCGTCGTGCTTCTCGATCGACAGCTGCAGACTTTGTAGCTGCGCTTCGCAGTCCTTACGCCGGCGCAAGCACTCCAATGCCTTGGACTCATCGGTGGCACCGATACTCCTGGCACGTTCTGTCCAGCGCGACACCGCGAGCCGCAAGTTACCTTGGCGCGTCTTGAGGGCATGCCCATCTTTGCGCACACGCTCGAGGCGCACCCTAGACCGGGCGGCCGCTTGCTGCGTATCCCGCAGCGCGGCATTGATGATGGCGTCGTGGTTTTCGACCCTGCTTACGGCGCGATCAACGGATGACGTGATGCTGGTGGATATTCTACGAATCAGGCTCATGACAACTCCTCGCAAATGGTCAGTGCAGGATTGAGCCTAAAAGCTGGTATAATATTTCGCAACTACTTTCTATAAAGTCCGACTATTTGAACTTTTCGTCTAATGTTTTAGTACTTTTTGGCTCATTATGACGACATCTGCACGAATAATTGCCACTCTGAAACGGCAACTGAAGGTTCGCGGAATCACTTACCGGGGGCTGGCCGAACGCCTGAAACTGTCCGAATCAGCTGTGAAACACATGTTCTCGACCGGCAACTTTTCACTGCGCCGCCTCGACGAAGTGTGTGCGGCCCTGGAACTGGACATCGGCGATCTCGTGAACATCAGCGAATCGCAGGAGCCGAAGATCGAGCAATTATCGGACGAGAACGAGCGCGTGATCGTGGAGGATATTCGCATGCTGCTGGTCACCTATTGCCTGATCAACTACTGGACATTCGATGAGATAATTGAGCGCTACGACATATCGCCGACCGAGGGCCTGAAGTATCTTCGGCAGCTGGATCGCATGAAGGTCATCGAACTGCAGCCCGGTGATCGCGTACGCCTTCTCGTTGCCAACAACTTTGGCTGGCGCAAGAACGGTGCGATCGAGAAGTTCTTCAGGCGCCACGTGCAGACAGAGTTCTTCAGCCACCACTTTCAGGACGATGAGTCTGTGCGGATTGTGAAAAACGGAATGCTCACCCGGCGCAGCCAGTTACAGCTCATCGAACGGCTCAAGGCCATGGGCGACCTTTTCGATGACACCACCTGGGACGAACGCAAGCTGTCGGCGACCGAAAGGAGTGGCACCACCATGGTGCTGGCGCTGCGCCACTGGTTCTTCGAGGGCTTTCGACACCTTGAGCGTTGAGGAGCACTTGTGCTGGAGACACTGAGCGACACAATTCGCGGCCTGATCGACGCCGCGTCTCGGCTGCAAAGCGATGCGCCTCCGCAAGCGCAGTTGGAATCCATTATCGCGCGTGGCGAATTTCGACCTGCCGAAGATGAAGCCATCGGATTCTGGTTTGCACGCTTTTTGAGTGTTCGGGAGAGTCTGTGGGCTGTCATTGGAGATGTACAGGCAATTCTCGATAAGCCGGCGGACGCCGTCGAGCGTGAAAACGAGATGCACTACTTCCTGGTGGGTTACGCAGCGGCCTGCGTCCTGATCCGCATCGACCGCGTCACGCTGTTCACGGTCGCTCATCACAGCATCATCCAACGCAAGCTCAACGAAGCGTTTCCTGAATACAGAATTCCGCGCAAGCAATACACAAGAATATTCTCGGCGTTTGTCGACGAGAAGAACGTACTCGCACTTCGCGATGCGATGAGGTTTTGCCGCGAACATCGCGGCGAACTCCTGATGCTGGGTACGGATCCAAACGTTGGGTTCATCGTGCAGCAAATGAGCGAACTCGAGTCATCCCTGAACCCCAGTAAGCTCGGTTACCTCAAGCGTGCCTGGAGTTACGTGAGCCACAAGTGGCGTCGTCGCGGTGTTGTGAGCGCGGAAAATACTTTGGCCAGCATCATGGAAGGCGTTGGAAGAGTTGCATCGGAGCTTGTCGAGAAGAAAAACAAGCGAGTTACCGAGGACGTACTTGTCTCAGTCGCAGGCTTTCTGCAGCCCGGCGACGTCATCATTACGCGACACGCGAAAGCACTAACGAATCTCTTCATGCCCGGCTTCTGGCCGCACGCTGCACTTTACGTTGGCACGCATGAACAACGAGAGGACGAGAATTGCGTTCTGGAGGCGCGCAAAGACGGCGTGCGCCTGCGCCCCTTGCACGAGACGCTGTCTGTCGATGCTTTTGTCGTGCTACGTCCGAATCTCGACTCGGAGATTATTGACCAGGCAATCGAGCGAGCGTTTTTGCACAAAGGCAAGATGTACAACTTCGACTTCGACTTCTTCAACTCTGATCGTATTGTCTGCACTGAACTGGTCTACCGTTCATACGATGGATTGGCGGGCCTTCAGATTCCCCTGAATGAACGTGCTGGCCGCAAGATATTGTCAGCGGAGAACTTGCTCGATTTCGCACTCGACACCCAGGCCTTCAAACCCGTAGCGATATTCGGCGTCGAGAGTTGTCGGGACGCGGTTATGTATGGCGAGGCGGTCCGCGATGTGCTGGTCGCGAGTTACCGAGACGCATCGTGACGAGGACGTCGCCTCACTGGTACCGCCGCCCTTCGTGATCGAGCCAGCCGGCGACATGCCGCCCATTTGGGTCGTGATGCGTCCAGTGAATGACGCCGCCTTGCGCGCTGGTCTCGAATTCACCGTAGAACGCAACTGTATCGCCAGTACTCAATGACGAGATTCGTTGTGCCAGGTCAATGTTGTGGGCGACCAGCAATGTTCGCCCTGAACTCAATTCCAGAATGAAGCGCTGATGGCGATCGCCTTCATTGTCGTCGGAGAGGATGCGAATCACCATCCCACTGCCACGGACCTGTTGCCCGGAACGCCACTGCTCACTTCGTGGGCTCGGTTGCGCGCTGATGGGCCGAGCATTGCTTGTAGGCAGATCAGGGATCAAAAAATGCTCATAGGCGTAGTAGGCGCCCACGATCGCGATGATATAGACGAGTCTTTTCATTCGGTGAGTTTACCGCGGAAAATACGACACTTCGCTCCTGCCTAGGCTTGTTCGCCGCAGTCGAGAACGATACTGAAGTCTGTCAAAGAGCACTCGAGAAGTATTTCGACGGCGTGGCGGATCCTCTAACCATGCAGGTTCTGAGTGACGCCTAATCCTCGTCGTCGACGTAGTTCTCGAAGACACAGTGCTTCGCGAACGCCTTTGCCTCGTTGGCTGTCCACTCGCCGTTCGGCTTGTCCTTGATTTTCTCGCACCACTTTTCGGTGCCGACCTCGGGCGCGCAACCAGCACACAATGACGCCAAAAGCAGTAGCGTTAATGTCGTCAACGTTTTTTTCATAATTACTGTCCTATCAACGATTTTCTATCAGGTCGCCGGTACCACAGTTGCCTGCCAGGCAATCGCCCGCCATTCGCCACCGCGTTTCAGGAACGTGCCTGTGTTGAAGTAGTTCTTTACCTCGGAGCCATCGCTCGGCGTCCCGATAAGTTTGAATGTGACGACAGCCGACGTACCAAAAACCTGCACGTTGACGTCCTCGCCGGAGTACGCAACGTCCGGCCCCTCGTTCTCTTCGTCGAAGCCGCTCATGATGTCGGCCTTGCCGAAGCGATCGCCGCTCGACGACGTGTAGACGAGGTCGTCGGCCCAGAAACGGTCATGCGTGTCGGCGTCAGCGGCGTGGGCGAGGAAGTGGTGCAGCGTCGCCGTCAGGTCTTCGACATCGCCTTCTGCTGCGGGCACGGCGTCCAACATACCGACCAGCTCGTCCCGCGTGTAGGAATAAGCCTGCCACTCGTTGAGCTGCACGAGCTCTTCGATTTGCTTGCCGATCGTCCGGCTGGCCTCTTCTTCCCGCGGCACAACCATGTAACGGCGCAAGGGCTCGACGGCAAACATTGCATGTACCGCGGCTTCAGCCACCTCGTCGGGCGCTTTGTACTTACCACGGTCCCAGTCTCTGTCGATCCAGGTATTGAATTGCTCGGCAAAGGGCGAGCCGTCTTTGGCATAGCCCGTACTTTTCTCGCGCATACGCGCTATCGCGGTATCGGCGATGGCCGAGTCATAGTTGCCGGGCTCGATCACACTGACATGCACGCCGAGCGGCGCCATTTCAGCGGCCAACGAATCCGTATAGGCCTCGATAGCGTGCTTGGTCATGCTGTAGTGCCCGGAGAAACGGCCGGACAGGGTTCCCGATATCGAGCCGATCGTCGAGATGCGACCCTTCGATGCGATGATCATCGGTGCAAAGGCCTGCGTGACCCGGTACACGCCGTACACGTTGACGTCCATGACCCACTGCAACTCATCCAGATCGACATCCGCCAACGGTCCGCCGATAAAAACACCCGCGTTGTTGACGAGGCCGTGCAGTCCGCGGCCACCCGCCTCGACCGTTGCCACGGCCGCATCGATTTGCTCCTGGACCGTTACATCCAGCTTGACCGCCTGAACATTGTCGAGGGCATTCAATGCATCGAGATCCTTTTGCTTGCGCGCACCCGCATAGACGTAGTAGCCCTGCTCGGCGAGCACCTCGGTGATCCTGCGGCCGATGCCGGTGCTGGCGCCGGTAACGAGCACGGCTTGTTGCTGATCGGCTTCGGCCGCCTGCAGGCTGGTCGCAGAAAAAGCGCTTGAGAACAGGACAAGCGCGGCGAACAGGCTGCTCAATCGGATAGCTCGAATCATGGGATCCCTTATATTGCAATTATTGTTAGCGAGTAATGCGGCGGCGATGATAGCAAACATCAGACCGCTCCCAAATTGACTGGTTTTCGACACAATGCCCGGCTAGGCCAAGAGTTTGTCGATCTCCGCCATCAGTTCGGGCGTGAATTGATCGACAAACTCGAGTGCCTTCATGTTCTCGTGCACCTGCGCGACGCGGCTCGCACCCGTGATGACCGAGCTGACGTGCGGATTCTGCAGGCACCAGGCAAGGGAGAACTGCGCGAGGCTCGCGCCCATGTCCCTGGCCAGTGGTTCCAATGCCGCGACCTTGGCGAGTCGGTCGGGATCGGTTAGCTGCTCCTGTATCCAGCTCATATTTTCGAGGGCACCGCGACTGTCTTTTGGAATGCCGGCCTGGTACTTGCCGGTCAATAAGCCCGAGGCCAGCGGACTCCAGGTGGTCGCACCGTAGCCGTGCTCGGTGTAGACGGCGTCATAGTCCGGGCCGAAACGATGCTGCTGGAGCAGGTTGTACACCGGCTGTTCGACAATGGGTTGGTGCAGATTACGACGGTCAGCAACTTCAAGTGCTTCGAGAATCTCGGCTGCCTCCCACTCGGAGGTGCCCCAGTAGAGTGCTTTGCCGCGCTCGATGATGTTGTGCATCGCCCAGACGGTTTCCTCGATCGGCGTGGTTGGATCGGCACGGTGGCAATACAGGAGATCGACGTAGTCGAGGCCGAAGCGCTCGAGCGACCCGTCGATGGCCTCAATGAGGTACTTGCGATTGAGCGTGTTCTGCTCGTTGGGGTTGTCGTGAAACCCCCAATACAACTTCGTCGAGACCAGGTAGCTGCCGCGGCGCCAGCCGAGTCGCCGCAGCGCCTCGCCCATGATCTCCTCGGACTTGCCGTGCGCGTAGCCCTCGGCATTATCGAAGAAGTTCACGCCGGCATCGTACGCCGCCGCCATCATCTTCATGGTGGCATCGACATCCGCCTGATTGTGCAGCGTTACCCAGGAGCCGAGCGACAATTCGCTGACCTGGAGTCCGGTTTTGCCGAGATGGCGGTAGTTCATGAATACTCCTGCTTGGGTGCGCCTTCTGGAATGACAGGTAGTCTGAATCCAATTTTTCCTCAGAGGCATCTATTGTATACAGGCCGTTCCTACAAGACCCGTGGGCGTCCCGCATGGATGCAAATCAGCCGGCGTTCTGCGACGGAGAAGTACTATGAAATTCCAGGCTTTGACGCAGCTTGTCCTTTTCTGCGTCATCCAAACGATAGCTAACGATTGTACTGCTAACGAGCTTGATAGCACACCGCACGTATTTGACGACACGTCACTCGAACGCATGGAGAAGACGGCGAACACCGTCACCATATACCGCGACACATATGGAGTGCCCCACGTGTTCGGCGAGACTGACGCGAGCACCGTATTCGGCTTTATGTATGCGCGCGCCGAGGACCGGTTCTTCAAATTCGAGCCATACTATTTACGGTTGATTGGCAGGAGCGCCGAGATAGAGGGAAAGGGCGGCCTGCCGAACGACATTCTGGTCAGGGCTAATGAGTTTGAAAAACGCGCCAGGAAAGAATACGAAGATGCCGCAGCCGACATAAGAGCGCTTTGTGACGCGTTTGCCGACGGTTTGAATTATTACTTGCACAAAAACCCAGACACAAAACTCCAGGTCCTGTCCAGATTTGAACCATGGTATGTGTTCCTGAACAGTCGTTTGTTTTCAATGTCTGGTATGGATTTTGACGAGAAAGACCTGGTGGAAATCACAACGCCCAAAGAAGTGCAGGCGGACGCCACCTTGAATGCAAGGTTAGCTAAGACTCCGTTGACCAAGATGCCTTCGGTACCGATATTGGGATCAAATATGTGGGCCATCGGGTCGGCCAAGAGCGAGACTGGAAAAGCGATGTTATTTCTCAATTCGCATCTTCCCCTTTTAGAGCCATATGAAGCCCAACTCCACAGTGACGAAGGCTTGAATATATCTGGCATGAGTGGCTTTGGTTTCGCTGTCTTGCCGATCTCCGGACACAACGAAAATCTCGGCTGGTCGCTGACCGTAAACTACCCCGACATTGGAGATCTGTATCTGGAGACCTTTGATGATCCGGAACACCCGCTCAACTACCGCTACGGTGATGGTTACCGCACTGCTACCGAGTGGCACGAGATAATAAGAGTAAAAACGACGGACGGCATGGAGGAATGGCCCGTAACACTCCGTAAGACTCATCACGGCCCGATCGTGGGAATGTCCGAAGACAAGTTCATCGCCATGAGAGCCTCCAAAACTGAGGAAGGCAGCGCGACCAGACAGATGTTGGCCATGGCCAAATCCAGAAATCTGGCGGAGTTCAAGCAAGCTTTATCGATCCGCGGCATCGCTTTTCACAACGTCATGTATGCCGACAAAGAAGGCAATATCTTCTACATCTATTACGGCGCCGTACCCAGGCGCGATTCTCAATTTGACTGGTCGAAACCTGTTGATGGAAGCGATCCAAGAACCGAATGGCAGGGGTACCACGAGATTGAAGAGCTGCCGCAAGTTCTAAATCCTCCCAGCGGATGGATGCAGAACGCAAATTCAACTCCGTTCAAAACAACGTCCGAAGCCAATCCAGAACCATCTGATTTTCCAGACTATATGGTCGGATGGGACCGTCACAATGCACGTGCGAGAATCTCGCGACAGCTGCTGTCAGCAGAAGACAAGTTCACCTACGATGAATTCAAGACGGCAATTTTTAGTACCTATTCAATCGTTGCCGATGAGGAGATTCCGGGATTGAAGGCTGAATGGGATGCATACAAAAAGGAAAATCCCGATGTTGATGATGAATTAGCCCAAGCGATGTCCGAAATATTGTCGTGGGACAGATATTTCGCCGTCGATTCTGTCCCGACCACGCTGTTTTTTCTTTGGGTCGAAAAAGTTTGGCCACCAGATTGGGTGGTAGACGATGGCGAAAAACCAGCGACGAAAATCGCAGCGCTGCGAGCGGTAATTGACGATCTGAAAGCCGATTGGAACACGTGGCGAGTACCCTATGGCGACATCAATCGTCATCAGCGCAGGGACGAACGAGCAGGCGGCTTTTTTAGCGACGATGCCGAAAGCCTGCCAAGCCCGGGCGCAGATGGAAACTGGCACGGACTGGTTTTTCGATTCAAGAATCCTCCGGTTGAGGGGCTCAAAAAACGCTATGGGACGATGGGGCACTCGTATGTTGCTGCAATCGAATTCGGCGAGCCTGTAAACCGCATGACTATCCTGTCGTTTGGGCAGAGTTCAGATCCGAAGTCCCCGCACTACTTTGACCAGGCCGCCGCATACGTAAAAAAGCAGCTGAAACCGGCGTGGTTCACACTGGACGAGATTAACGACAATTTGGAAAGGAAGTACCATCCAGGTGAGTGACAGGACATGTTCCGCTGGTCATTTCGGCTGGACCCCAAGTCATCAGCGCAAGAAACACCATAAGGAATCGGGCCATTGCAGCAGCCTGAGCCAGTTTCCGGCAATGAGATGTGCCCACACCTCCTGCGCGTACTCTTCGACCTTCTCGTGCTTCGCGTGCTGGGCGATCCAAACCTTGATGCGCCTGTCCCACCTATCAAAGAACTCATGCCCGGCGGCCGGGTTACGTGCCGCCATGCGGTAGATCAGGTTGCGTTCTTCTTCGCGCACGAGCGCAGTCTACCCAATTCACAGTTTTGGAGTGGCGGTCTCGCCCGCACTCCGAGCCTGGCAGACGATCCGGGCACCGTTTCCGGTGCTGGGCGCGAACTTCTTCTACAAAGACACCGATCATCCCTACGCACAGGCGTCGCCGTTTTGCGACAGAACTGCTGTTGTCTAATCGAAAAGTAAACCGTAAGGTTAGCGTCATTCGCAGGTCGGCAAACAAAACAGAGGACCAGACAATGCGTACCGCATTTGGATTTCGTGGAATAGCAATTTTGCTCGTCGCGTTAATGACCAGCTCAGCTTGGGCGGATAGTTACTCAGACACTATTGACGTATTCAAGAAGGCCGTACCCAGCAAGTTTTTCGAAAAGAGCTACGGCTATGCCGTATTTCCGACTATCGGAAAAGGTGGCGCTGGCATTGGTGGTGCCCATGGCAAGGGCCGGGTCTATGCCAAGGGCGTTCACGTTGGCGATACGAAGATGTCCCAGGTGACAGTCGGCTTTCAATTGGGTGGGCAGGCGTTTAGCCAGATTATCTTTTTCGAAGATGAACGCGCCTTCACTCAGTTCACGAGCGGTAACTTCGAATTTGGCGCTCAGGCGGCGGCTGTCGCTATAACGGCTGGTGCATCCGCTTCCACAACCACTACCGGCACGACTGCAGGGGCCAGCGGTGGTAAGAACGATGCCAGATCAGTCGGTGAGTATTACCGGGGAATGGCCACATTCACCGTTGCCAAGGGCGGTTTGATGTACGAAGCCAGCATCGGCGGACAAAAATTTAACTACAAGAAAGTTAAATAATCGCCCTGCATTCATTTTGCAGAAACTTACACCGAGTATCCGCGGTACCTGACCTCGAAATCGAAAGACTACGCCGCTGCCATCAGCGCATCTGCTGATTCAGAATGCGCAACTCGACACGACGGTTACGAGCTTTGCCTTGCGCCGTCGCGTTGTCTGCGACAGGCCTTGCCTCGCCGTATCCTCTGACGGTCAGGTTGCCAGGATTCGCGCCCTGATTGATCAGGTAGTCGCGCACTGTGATCGCCCGACGTGCTGACAATCCTTCGTTATACGCGGCGCTGCCATCACTGTCCGTGTGCCCGGCAACCTCCACGACCAGATCCCTATTCATGCGCAGCGTTGCAGCGGCATCGGCGAGAACCTGCTCTGCGCCGGGCAGCAGCCGATCTGAGTTCGTCTCGAAATTCACGCCGGGCAAGTTGATCACCTCGTGGATCTCACAACCTCTGACGTCAACCCGCGCTCCGGCCCTCGTAGTCGGGCATTCATCGCGTCGGTCGACGACACCATCGTCATCGTTATCGAACTCACAGCCGCGGCCATCGACAATCGCGCCAGGAACCGTATTCGGGCACTGGTCCTGATCGTCGATCACACCATCCCCGTCGCTATCGCGCGGGCAACCGCGTGCGTCAACCGTTGTGCCGGCTGGTGTGTCCGGGCACGCGTCGCGGCTGTCTCGTACGCCATCGCCATCAGTGTCGCCGTCCGGCGTGGCCGGGGGCAGCCTCGGTAATTCCTGACCGAATGCGAATTGCAGGCCGAGCGAGGTTATTCGGTCATCATGCGTCAGGGTATTCTCGAACTCGGAACGCAAACGATGCTCCAGCCGCAAAGAAACCGGGCTGTCGCCGAAGCGATACATAAGGCCTATACCAAAGGTACCCATCGCCGAATTTTCGGCCTCCTGAACCTTCGAATCGGTGTTTGTCATACCCAGGCCACCGATCAGATAGGGAGACAGGCTTGAATCGGGGCGCAGCGAGACCAGCACATTCAGCGATGCGTCCCAGATCTTGAGGTCATTGACACCGCTCAACCACGAGTATCCGGCCATACCCTCAATCGATACCCGGTCTGTGAGAACCCACCCAAGACTGAGCTGACCGCCGCCAACCATGTCGTCCAGCTGTCGATGCTTATCGTCATCGGTGTAGACAACCGCCGGCGCAAAGTACATCTCGCCGGCACTTGCGGTAGTAACTGCGACACACAGGATCGCGAGCACAATCAATGCTCCTGAAGATGCGCTCCGCTCCATGAGGACTTCCTCGTGTTGAGTTAATAATCGCGTGCCATTCGCCCAATTGTGAACGGGGGGGTCTCGACTCCGATTATGTACAAACCCTGATCGGCAGGTCAACGACTTCCTGCTACCGATATAAACGCGCAAGCGTTTTGGACGCCGAAGGCGCCGTTTCGGGTGAGGATCGCCCAAAGGCGGTTCGAATCTGGCGCTCGACGTAGCCGTTTCTCGTTGTCATCAACATGTACTATGCGAAACCAAATCGCCGCGCATCACTCTAAGGTACATGCTGCATTCGAGCCACTTGTAGGTGATAATCGCGCCCATGACCTCATTCTTATCAGAACTCAAGCGCCGCAACGTATTGCGCGTTGCAGCCACCTATGCCGTGGTCGCCTGGATCATCATCGAGGCGGGCTCAGTGCTGTTGCCGACCTTCGGCGCGTCGGAATCGGCGTTTCAGACCTACGTCATTGTCGTCGTCGCGGGTTTTCTCGCGTCGCTGGTGATGGCCTGGATCTTCGAGGTCACGCCCGAAGGGGTCAAGCTCGAGAAGAACGTCGATCGTTCGGAGTCGATTACGCCACAGACCGGCCGAAGACTGGACTTCATCTTCATCGCATTGCTCGTTATTGCGCTCGGAGTATCCGTGACCTTAAATGTCACCGGCATGCGGGATGCTCCTGACGTGCCGCTGGCGGCCGGCGACCGCTTGTCGATCGCCGTCCTGCCCTTCACGAGTCGCAGTACGGACCCGGAGAACCAGTTGTTTGCCGATGGCATCCATGACGACTTGCTGACCCGCCTTGCCAACGTTGCAGCGCTGAAAGTGATCTCCCGCACATCGATGATGGAATATCGGGACACCACCAAGAACCTGCGGCAAATCGCAGAAGAACTCGGCGTCGGGACAGTCCTCGAAGGCGCCGTGCAACGGGCGGGCGACAGTGTACGAATCAATGCGCAGCTCATTGATGCATCGACCGACGAACATATCTGGGCGAAGTCCTACGACCGGCAACTCAATACGGTCAATTTGTTTACGATACAGAGCCAGATTTCTGAAGAAATTACGCGGGCGCTGCAAGCGACACTCACCGACGAAGAACAGTTGCGTCTGGCGAACATACCCACCAACAGCCTGGCCGCTTACAACCTTTACACGCAGGGTCGTGACAACCTCTATAAGCGGCGCCTCGACACCCTGTTAAAGGCGCGCGAGCAGTTCGAAGGAGCCATCGCACTGGACCCGGATTATGCCGATGCCTATGCAGGTCTCGCCGACAGCGCGCTGCTTCTGTTGAACAATCATCAGGCGATCTCGCCAGATGAAGCCTTCGATGTTGCCGGGACGTCGCTCGATAACGCGCTATCGCTGAATCCCGAGCTCGCGGACGCACACGCCTCGCTCGGCCTGTTGAAGCACAAGATGTGGGAGGAAACGCGCAGCGGTCCCGGGCTCGAGGAAGCCGAGGCCTGCTTCGTCTCGGCGCTGCAGCTCAACCCGAACAATGCGAGCGCCTACATGTGGTTTGGCTCCACCCGGGCAGCACAGCAGCGAATTGAGGAGGCAATCGAGCTCTTTCATGAATCACTTCGCGTAGACCCGCTGGGCAAGATTCCTTATGCCAATCTTCCGGGTCTGTACGCACTGCGTGGCCAGAATGACGAAGCGGTCGACTTGTATGTCAAGGCGATCGAGATTCATCCCGAATGGCCGACGGCTTACCAGAATCTGGCGCAGCATTTGCAAGGCCTCGGTCGGATGGACGAGGCTGTCGCCTGGGGAATGAAAGGTCTGGAACTGAGTACCGATCCGATCGGCGGTGCATCGATGGTTGGTGCGTATATCGAGTTCGGCGACTACGACAAGGTCGCCGAGCTCTTTGTCGGTGTAACGGCCGGCCATCCATTGTACGAGCTTGGCCTCGGCATGGAGAAGGCATTTCAAGGCGATTTCGCAGGCGCGATCGAAATCATTGAGAACTCGATCGAGGGACTCGAGAACCCCAGGCAGTTTCAACTCAGTCTGATTGCTGCTTTTGCGGTGTTTGCCGGCGACTTCGACAAAGCGCGCAAGTACGCCGAGCTTCGCAATCCGGAGTTTGTGGCAGATGCAGACCCGGAGGTCGATGCGTTCAACGTGGGCAATCTGATCCGCTACGCGTTTATTCTGCAAAACCTCGGCGAGAATAAGCGTGCGGATACACTGCTCGAAACGGCGATGAATGTCGTTCGAACGCTGCCCCGAATCGGGCTCGCCGGGCACGGCATACGCGATGTGCAAATCCTGGCCTTGCAGGGCAAGACTCTTGAGGCACTTGCCGCGCTCCGTGACGCGATCGATGAAGGATTCCGGGGAACCGTCGCCTCGAACGGCTGGCCTCTGGCGATCGACCCCTACCTGAATTCGCTACGCGGTCAACCCGGGTTCCAGGCGATGGTCAGCGAGCTCGACGATGCCGTCACGGCAATGCAACAGCGCCTTGCCCAGGTGGAACAAAGCGGCAACTGGGATGAGCTCAGGGCGCTTGCTGAAAGCACCTGATCGATTCAGGCATCCCCAAACACCAACCGGATGTAGCTCCTGTAGTGCATTAGCTGATTCGGCAGGATGTGTCTGTCGTCGAGCACTTTCGACATGATGCTGCCGCCTTTGATGACTGACGAAAGCATGTCGGCAAGTTCCTCGAGCGGTTTCTCGACTTTCATCAGGTACTTTTCAGATACGCTCTTGTAACCTTTTCCATTAATTCTGTCTATAACAAGTATCGGGCATGCTACTTTTGCCCTGCTGCGGGAGTCGATGATGAGAAGAACCATTGCAGTCACGATGCGCATGAAATGCTTGCTTTGCATCACAGGCGCCTTGATTCTTCTCGGACTTACCGCGACTTTGGCCTACGCTGATACCAATGCGGTCCTGTATGTCAGTAACAAGGCATCAGAAAATTACAGCTACTTGCTGCCGCACTTGATCTTAAGCGACGCAAAATCGTACAGGTATGCTGGCGCGTCTGACGCTTTTATACCCACGTTGCCGTTTCCGCTACCACTGTTCGCATCGGATCTCATCCACGGGCCATACTTGATGTCACCACCAACGTGATACGACGGCCGCACGGACCAACGGTATGTTTGGCATGCCTCCAGTTTTGTGGCGACGGCGTGAGAAGGTTCCTGAATTTGTTTCCTTGAGTAAACCGGCTTGCGCAAATCGTAGATTTCTACGTCGTAGTAAATATCCGATTCGTCAATCCCGCTTGCCCACGCGGGGTCCGTATCGTCACCAGGCAAGTTCAGTTCCCAGGCAAGGGTCGGACTCAGCGACTTGCTGGTGCCGTTCCATTTGTTTCTTTTGACGAGGCTAACGTTGCTGGATTTCTTTGGTAGCAACGTGTGCTTCAGTGCGACGGAGTCGAATACCTCAGCTGATATCTCGCGCCCGATGTAATGTCGCGCAAAGTTGGCATAGTCCCGCCACACAGCGTTGTCGTTCTCAATCCAGTTACTCAAAGTGTCCCGATCCTGATACTGAATCGCCCGTTCGTACACGTCCGTTGCATCACTGCGGCGATACATTGTCGCGTTTGCCAAGGTGGTGATTATCGCCTCGTTGCCCTGAACGTCGATTGCGACACCTTTGATACTGACATACAGGATCGCATCGGCATCACCTGGAACTGGCGTTGTAGGCGCGAACAGCTGTGGGTCCAGATTCGGTAACGTTCGTATCTCCGAATACACGTCCGCCGCGATCTTTTCATTGCTGAGTTGCTGGCTCGACGCCTCAGCCAGGTCCTCTGTTAGCGCGTCCCGAAATTCCTGAATCTCACGCTGGGTCGCACCCGCAACACCACCGGCAATCATGCCAGGGAGCGTCAGAATCGGTATCGGCACCCTGACGTTTACCTCGCCAACGTCTTTTTGAATCGTACCCATTGTCGATCCAGTTACCATTCCGCCATAAAGGCCCGCAGTGGATTTATTGTAACTACCGCTGATCGCCTCGTTAGTGGGACTCTCGCCCGGCATTAAGACGACCTTCCTGATGGATGCCCTAAGAGCCTCGGACATCGGCGCGTCCGAACCGGGCAGTGGTGATTCCTGGGTAACCGATGACGACTTCGTGGTGCTCGATGGCGGATCTGGAATGCCTTGGGCTTGAATAGCCCCGTTGGGTGAGACCGCTACAACCGCGCCGAGCACAAGTAGAGTTGCCCGGCCAATCAAGGCATGGATTGAACCGCGGTAGTGTCCTTGAACATTCATACCACGCCCTTTGCGAGAGCAGGAAACCGGAGACTGGCGTCGATTGTAGCAATCCTGGCAGAGGAAGGTCCCGGAGGACTGTGTTCGACTCGTTACAGGTAGAATGCCACGATGAAAGCCGTTATCAAACCGTGCTGGGTAGTTCTGACACTCGCTTTTGCGAGCGCATCGGCTCTGGCTGATGAACGCCCCGTTGCCGAAGAGGAATTCCGGATTCTGTCCTGGAATATATCGAACGATGCATTCGAGAACGAGCCCGAGGAATTTCTATCCCTGCTGCGGTGGGCCGACCCTGACATCGTGCTTCTCGATGAAGTGACACCAAGGGCCGACATCGGGAAATTAACTATGGCTCTCGCGGCCCTGCAACCTGGTGACGATGCGAGCTGGAGCGTTAACGTCGGCGTAAGTGGCGGCCGACAGCGTGATGTGATTGCCACCCGCTTACCGCAGGACACGCTGCCGGAATTTTCGACGATCGTTCCGTATCCCGAAGCCGATCGCCACTACATCCTCGAGCACATGTCTGACTGGCAACGGAAAAACCCGCATTTGAGCATGGACTTCGGCATTCCCGTGAATGCTGCCATTATTTTCACCGGCGGCAAGCGTCTCTTAACAGTGATCACCGATTTGCAGTGTTGCGGTGATGACGCCGAGAGCTGGCAGGAATACCGGCGGCGTGTCGAGGCGCGCGAGATCCGGCGACTCATCGAGCAGGTTCTCGAGCGCACGGTGGTAGATGGCCTGGTCATCGCCGGAGACTTCAACCTCGTGACCGGTTCCGCTCCTGCCGTGATATTAAAAGAGCCCTACGGCATATGTGACGAAGGCCTGAGCGCAGCGGAACTCAATCATCCTGAAAGCGACGTTGACTGGACGTGGGACGGTCGCGGCATGCCCTTCCCGTCTGGAAGGCTCGATTTTCAATTTTACTGTCCACAATCCCTTGAGATGCGCTCGGGCCTTATTCTCGACACCGAGAATCTCGATGCCGAAGCGCTGGAGAAGTACGGCCTCGACAATGGCACATCAGGGCGAACTGGCCGGCACCGCCCTTTAGTTGCCGAGTACGACTGGAAATAGACAAGAGCAAACGCAATGCCAGCCGTGCCTATAGGGCCGGACGATCGCCACGACGGCAGTCTCTACGTTAGGCTACAAGACCACGAGTGATGAGCCGTTGAATCAATGAGTGCAGATCTGAACGCAATGCTGAAAAGCAAAACGATCAATAGTTGGAATCTGTTCTGGCTGATAACGGTACCGATATCCCTGGTGATGGTGCTGGCCATGACACGCGCTGACCTGTCCCGCGCCGAAGGGGCCTCGTCGATGATTCAGCTCTCGGTACGCTGCGCGGTGCCGTGGCTGTATCTGGCCTTTGCCGCCTCCTCCCTGCAGGTTGTTTTTCCAAGATCATTCAGTCGCTGGCTATTGCGCAATCGAAAATTCATTGGGCTGTGTTTTGCAGCAGCGATGGGTTGGCAGGCATTTTTTATCCTGTGGCTGACTGGGATCCATACGGACTATTACGTTAGCGAAGTTTATGTGCTCAGCGATGTCGTTGAGGGCGTCGTGGGTTATGCGTTGCTTACCGCGATGGTGCTGACGTCCTTCAAATTCGGCCGCAGTCGCCTGACGCCCACGCAATGGAGGCTTCTGCAAACGATTGCCAAAATCGGCAACATCATCAAGCACCGGTGGTACAGGTCAGATACATTTTCTGATGTTGGGTGTTGCGGCGATCGTCATCGGCTTGGCAGGCGTTAGTTTTGGTTCTGCCTGGAGTCCAGCTGTGTACGATTTTCTATACGGCATTAAGCCCATTGCATTCATTGAGCCCTTTATGCCGTACTCCCCAAGGGTACCGTTTTAGCCGATATTTATCATGATGTTGGGTGCCTTTTTGATAGTGAAATCGAGAGGCTAGCTACATATCATTGCTTGCCTCGTCAATTCAACATCTTAGCGTCTCGTCAGGGTCATTGCGGGCACACGACGACGAACATCACCTGTGCAATGACTCAAACGCGGAGGATCAGCCTTCTTCACCGACGAGAGGGACGAAGCGAACCGGTAACAATTCTTCTGTTTCGAACTCGTCTTCTGCGACCCTGGTAACCCGGACAAGCTCCTGGTACCACTTGTTCTTGCCGATCGGTATGACCAAGTGCCCGCCTTTCTTGAGCTGTCGCTTAAGTGCCGCCGGAACCTTGGAGCTTCCGGCCGCTACCACGATGCCATCGAACGGTGCGTGTTCGGGCCAGCCGAGTGTTCCGTCGCTATGCTGCACGTGCACGTTGTCGTAACCGAGGTCGTCGAGAACTGCGCTCGCCATTGTCGCGAGTCGCTCGATGCGTTCTATCGTGTAGACCTCAGCCGCTATTTCAGCAAGAACTGCCGCCGCATATCCTGACCCCGTGCCGATCTCAAGCACCCTCTCGCCACCCTTAAGGGCGAGGCTTTCCGTCATGTAGGCCACGACATAGGGCTGCGAAATCGTTTGACCTTTGCCGATAGGCAGCGGCGAGTCGTCGTACGCGAGAATGCCTTGTCCTTTCGGCAAGAATCGCTCACGGGGTACATTGCGCATCGCATCGAGAACGAGTTTCGAGGTCACGCCGCGTCGAGCGATCTGGTCTGCAACCATGCGCTCGCGCAATTTCGAATAACCCGCCATCAGCCCGCTCCGCGACCATTCTCCTCTCTGTCTACTGGCGTCAGTTTATGCCGTAAATACCGGATTGGATATCAGGATGCTACGCAACCAAAACGGTCTAACCTGTTACTGATAGGTGGCAACAGGAGTACGTCATGGGCGCAATCAAACATGCTCTCTTCATGGCATGCGCCGCCTTGTTGCTTCTCGCCGGCTGCACGACTTCACTTGAATCCGAGGGCCGGTGGCAGGCGATCTCGGCTACCTCGTGACGGTTGTGGCTATCACGTAGATATTTTGCTGCTCTCCTATGGTCTCATGGTCATAGAGAAGGTCCATAATCGACGGCGTATTGGGCAAATGAATAGCAGTGCGTTCAGTGAATTCGAGGTCTCGACCAACGAGTTGCGGAAATCGTGCGATCTGCAGGCCGCGGGTGTCGAGACCAGCGCCGATTTTCCTCCCGAAGCGCGGCGGCTCGGACAACAACGCGCTATCGACGCCATACGCTTCGGTCTCCAGATTCGGGACGACGGTCACAACGTGTTCGTGCTTGGTCCCACGGGCAGCAACCGGCATGGCCTCGCCGAAGAACTGGCCAAAGAGCGTGCAGCAAGCGAATCGCCGCCTGGCGACTGGTGCTACGTCAATAACTTTGCCGATCCTGAAAGACCGCATAATCTGCATTTTCCACCAGGACGCGGCCGACAATTTCGCAAGGACATGCTCGACCTGATCGAGGATCTACGCGCCGCTATTCCCGCTGCGTTTGAGAGTGATGACTATCGTGCGCAGTTGAAAACTGTTGAAGAGAAAACCCAAAAAGAAGTCGAAGCGCATGCGAAGAGCCTTGAAGATCGCGCCGAAATTGAAAACATCGCCGTTCTGCAAACTGCAACAGGTTATGTGCTGGCTCCGGTACGTGACGGCAAAGTCATCGATGAAAAAGTGTTTTCCAAGCGACCCGCTGCGGAACGCAAGGCAGTTCGGGAATCCATTGAGCGTTTGAGCGAAGAACTGCAAACGCACATTGAGCAGATTCCGAAACTGCAGAAGAGGCACCGGGCACGGGTCAAAGCCCTCAATCGCAAAGTCATCGAGCATGCCGTCGGCGTGTCACTCACCGAGCTGATGGAGAAATACGACACTCTGCCTGCCGTTGTTGCTTACCTCGACGAAGTTCGCACTAACATTATTGAGAATGCCGATGACTTCCAGGCATCAGAGTCCGCACCATTACCGTTTTTGCGGCGCGATGCGTCGCAGTTGTTCAGCCAGTACGAGGTCAACCTGGTCGTCAGCCACGATGAGGAAGACGCTGCACCGGTCATTTTCGAGCCGAACCCCAACTACACCAATATCGTCGGCAAAATTGAGCATCGCGCCGAGATGGGCGCCCTTTTTACCGACTTCCGCATGATCCGGCCTGGGGCGCTCCTGACCGCCAATGGGGGTTACCTGATCCTGGATATGCACCGAATTTTGAGCCGTCCGTTCGCCTGGGAAGCCCTGAAGCAGGCGCTGTTCGCCAAAAAGGTTCGTATCGAATCACCGGGCGAGGCATATGGCTTCGTCAGCACGACCACATTACAGCCCGAGCCGATTCCACTCGATGTCAAAGTGATTCTGATCGGGGAACGGTGGCTGTATCACCTGCTGGCCATCTACGACAGTGAGTTCAGCGACCTGTTTAAGGTGGCGGCCGACCTTGACGATGACCTTGAGCGCAGCGGGGAAAATGTCGAGGCCTATGCGTCACTCATTGCTACCCGAATTCGCGAGAAGAAATTGCTGCCGTTCGGCCTTGACGCAATGCAAAAAATCGTGGAACAGCGTGCCCGGCGAGCCGATGACAGCGAAAGGTTGTCCATGCACATGGGCTCCCTCGAGGATCTGCTGACGCAATCGGACTTTTGGGCGCGGCAGCATGATGCTCAAACCGTCGCTGCGAGCGATGTTGCGAAAGCGATTGACGAGATGGCTCGCCGGCTGGGTCGAATGCGCTCGAGAACCCTCGATGCGATCCGGCGCGATACATTGCTCATCAACACCGACGGCAGTTGTGTCGGGCAGGTCAATGGCCTGTCAGTGACCGATCTTGGGGACTATCGGTTCGGGCACCCAGTCAGAATTACGGCGACCACAAGAATTGGCTCGGGTCGGGTTGTGGATATCGAGCGTGAAGTTGAGCTCGGCGGCCCCATTCACTCAAAAGGTGTCATGATCCTGGCCGCTACCCTGTCCTCGCGTTACGCCAGAGAGCTCCCGCTTTCGCTGCACGCAAACATCGTCTTCGAGCAATCTTATGGCGGTGTCGAGGGTGACAGCGCGTCGGTCGCCGAACTTTGCGCCTTGTTGTCATCGCTCGCTGATGTACCTATCCGCCAGAACTTCGCAGTGACCGGCTCGACCAATCAGCTCGGCCGCGTCCAAGTGATCGGCGGTGTCAACGAAAAGATCGAAGGCTTTTTCGATCTTTGTAAAGAGCGAGGGCTCGACGGAAGCCACGGCGTCATCATTCCACACGACAATGTCAAACACCTGATGTTGCGCGAAGATGTTGTTGAAGCGGTGGAACAAGGGCAGTTCAACGTTTTCGCGGTGAAGGGCGTCGACGAGGCACTCTCCATATTGACCGGTGTCGAGGCGGGCCAGCGCGACGACACAGGTGAGTTTCCCGAGGATTCGGTGAACGGTCGAGTCGAACAACAGCTGATCCATTACGCGGGGCTGCGAAGAACCTTCGCGGAGAGCTCGAAAGGCGATGAGAAAGAGTGAGCAAGAGCCGCGCGTAGATCGTGTCGTGATCGCGATCACGGAGCTCGCCCCGCTGCAGCGGATCTGGGGCGAAGCGCTGCAGTTCCTCGAGGAATCCCGGGCAGAACTCCATGCCCTTTTTGTTGAAGACGAACGGTGGCACCGCGCCGCGAGCCTGCCGTTTACCCGCGAGATTTCACGTGTTAGCGGCATCGATGCGGAGTTCACCTTGCAGCGCGCCATCGATGTGCACAAAGAGGCCATTGATCGTGCTCACCAACAACTGCGGCAGCTGGCCGCCGAAGCAGAACACGAGCTGGCGTTCGAGGTGCTGCCAGAATCCGATCAGGAACGAATCCGGGACCTCGTGGCGGACACCCAGTGCGTCGTTATAGCCCCCGCGGTTCTGGCAGATCAGCCAGTCTTCAGGGAGTTGAAGGAACTGGGCTGCCGCATCATGCTGATTATGGGGTGACCCGTTTCGCTAAGGGTCATGCGATATTGGGACCCAACTAGTGCGAACATCGTCTGCCTGATGAGGAGACACCCATGTTCATAGGCCACTATGCTGCCGGCCTGGCGCTGAAAAAATTCGAAAAGCGTGCCTCGCTGGGCGTTCTTTTTCTCGGTGTGCAGTTCGTCGATATCCTGTTTTTTCCGTTCGTACTGCTCGGTATCGAGCGCATCAATATTATCGAGAACTACACGCAGTCGACACATTTCCAACTTGAGTACCTGCCCTACACGCACAGCGTTCTCGCCAGCGTGCTATGGGCCGCGGCTGCCTAAGCGCTATTCGGCTGGGTCATCGTAAAAAATCACGCTGCCGCGCTGGTCGTGGCACTCGCCGTGGCTTCCCATTGGCTGCTCGATTTGATCGTGCACACACCGGACCTACCCCTCTGGAGTGACACCTCACTCAAGCTCGGCTTTGGGCTGTGGAACAACGCGATCGCAACCTACGTTCTCGAGGCCGCACTGTTGCTCGGCGCGTTGTGGCTATACCTGCGGTCAACGTCCGCCACAACCGCGACCGGCAAGTACGGCATGGGTGTGTTCGCGGCATTCCTGCTACTCGTCAACGCCGGTAACATTTTCGGGCCGCTTGTAAGCGACAGCAAAGTAGTGATTGCGGTGTCCGTGCTCACTGCCTACTTCGTATTTGCCGCCCTGGCATTCTGGCTGGACAAAAAACGCAGCTGACGCTATCGGTTTGCCCAAATAGGGTCAGCTGCGGTAATGTCGGTGGGATTGAATCTAGTTGGAGTAAAACGCTATCGCCTGTCACCGCAGAAATTCGCAAGCGGAGCTTTCGTTGGGGGAGCCCCCAGCTAGCGGAGTATCAGGCCGACATCATTCGAGGCGGTCGACCGGAATGAAATTAACGGCAGTTTCGCCTCTGTAGGCCACTATAATATAAGGACGTGGATCTGCTGGGGAACGCGTGACATCTGATCTTCTACACGGCATTTATCTGGGCGATCTGCTCGTCGAGCCTGTTAAGGGACAGGTGACCGGTCGGGCAGGCGTCGTGCATCTGGCGCCGAAGGCGGTAGAAGTGCTGTTTTGCCTTGCCAATACCCCCGGAGACCTCGTGACCCGCGAAGACTTGCTTGAAAAGGTGTGGGGCGCCGGCCACGGCAGCCAAGGAGCATTAGGTCACGCCGTCAGTGAGATTAGACACGCGCTCGACGATCACCGCGACAATCCTCGTTATGTGCAAACTCTGCCAAAGCGCGGCTACCGCCTGCTGATTACGCCGGAAATCGTCTCCGACAGTACGTCCTCGGTTGTCCTCGGCGCCGAACATGGCGCTCGCGTATCTGACATCGGCTTTATTGAAAACCTGCAGCGACGCGGCGTCCTCGAAACGACCGTCGCCTGTCTCATCGTCGGCTGGCTGTTGATTCAGATCGCCGACATTGTTCTTGATCAACTCCATCTGCCCGGCTGGGTTGGTACTTTTGTAACAGTCTTGGTTATCGCGGGCTTCCCAATCGCGCTAGTGCTGTCCTGGTACCTAGAGTTTCGCGACGGCCGTGCAGTGCTGGATGACGGGCGTCACGAAGCAGCATGACAGTTTGCCGAAAGGGCTCTATCCAGCAGGCGCATTTGAGGTTGGTTGCGCACCTGCCGATCCTGTCGGGACCATTTGTAAATTCAAAGTCGAAGTCGTTAACGGGGATATTACGAATATACTCGACCCGCGCGCCGAGGTCGTCGAAAGATAGGGCCATGGCCGGGCCATTCGGCCCGGCCACATTCACTTACATGTCGAACGCTTCGGCAAGTTCGACCGAGCCGCCCGACTCTCCGAATCCGCGGGCATTTGCGCGCCAGCATTCCTGGCGGTAAAAAGAGCGCTAACAGCGCTATTCAGGATTTCTCAATGGCTGGCGGCTTTGCAAAAGACGGGGCAGTACAGGATCAGATCGATGCGACCGTCGAGGATGCGGTCAAACGCGTCCGTGACCAGTTGCCGCGTGGCGAGAGCCTGAGCCACTGCGAAGAATGTGGCAAATCGATTCCCCCGGCGCGCCGCGAGGCCATCCCTGGCGTGCGCCTGTGTATAGCCTGCCAGGCGGAACAGGACGCCAAGGAGAAAACCGTCAGCGGCTATAACCGTCGCGGGAGCAAGGACAGTCAGTTACGGTGACGTGGGTCGCTCGCTGGGCGGACCACTATTGGTGTTTCAGCGTCGCAATCGTATGGATTGCACGCGAGCGACGCAGATCTTCAAGATGTCGCATGGTCATCGTGTCAGATGCTCGAATTTTCTCGTCCATCTCGGCGCTGAGCGCGGGCACGTTTTCGATCTTGAGCCGATGCCGGCCAAGCGCAATGATGTCGTTATTTCTGAGGATGGTTTTCGGCACGAGTCTGGAATTGACCGTTGTGCCGTTGGTGCTGTTCAGATCAATCAGGACGATGGCGTTTGCATAGACCTGCAGCATGGCGTGCATCTTGCTGACATAGCTGTCCTCGATGACGATATCGGCCAGCTCGGTACGCCCGATAACATACTTTTGTTCTTTCAGCTCATACTCCGTCACGGTCTCGCCGTCGCGGGTAACGATGACGCGCGGTATCGGCCTGGCCGACTGCAACTCCGTCGTGCGTTCCATGGCCTCGATCGCACGCTCGTTCAACGGTCCGGGCCAGCCGCTCGACAACTCACGCAGCCGGTCACAGACATCAACCGGGAAAACTTTTTCGGCGCGCTCGCCACCCGCCGCGATCAGGCGGGTGCGCAGATAGATCATCGTCTCTCGGGCCGTCAGCGGATTAAGCGAATACGCTGCCGGGTGACGCCGGGCGAGACTGCGCATGCTGGCATGCCGTAGCAGTGCCGACAATCGCTCCTTGCCGGTCAGGACGATGCGCAGCGCATAATTACCGCGCGCGTCCAGCGCCGCGAGCCAGTTCAGCAGGCGCAAAGCACTCGACGTCGCACGGTCCGCGTTGTCAACGATCAACACGGGCGCCCGCGCCGTGCGCGTCTGCTGAGTCACGAAATTATTGACCGCCTGCAGCAACTGCTCGTCATGCTGGGAAACGGTTCGAACACCGAATTGTGACAGCATGTCGGTTATCAGCCGGCGCGGCGTCAGATGAGTACCCTCGACGAGGGCGACAGCGGCGTCACGTGAGGACCAGTCCGCCTGTTCTTTGATGACCGTGCTTTTGCCCGCTCCGGTGGGTCCTTGCAACAGCGCAATACCGTTCGCCTGCCCAAGCGCTGACGACAAGAATCGCAACGCATCCTGATGCGACTGGTAGGCGACGATGAGTCCGGCATCGGCGTGCTCCCCGAACGCCTTGCTGCCTAATGAGGAACCGTGTGCTGGCATAGGTTTTTCTGATTATTGTTTATGCCACATTATTGCGTTTATGCGCAGTTTAGCGTGGCCGAGATTCCATAATGCGGCTATTCCAGAGGCCAGTTTATCACGCAAGCTGGGCGATTGAGCCCTGCAGATTGACCGCTGGCCACGTGCCTTAGCGGTAGGCGGGCTCCTGCACAAACAACGACCCTTCGCGAAAATTGCTGTGATCCAACCAGGTGTTGAACTAATGGACCTGCCCGGCCTCGAAAACACTCTGCGACTGATGCGACAATCAATGACGATGATCTGCATATGCTAAGTCACACCAAACAAATGTTGCGAATATGGAGCGCGTTCGTCCTGTGCCTGGTGGTTGGGGCCTGTTCGCAACAGCGTACGCTCGATAAAACGATACCCAGCTATCAAGGCGCCATGCCTGCCGACTTCAGTGGTTCGTGGGAACGTGATTATTCACGTGGCGATGACGTCAATGGGGTGCTTTCCGGAATTTTCTTTCAATTGAACCGCAGAGCGGAACAGAGATTTCCCGACAATTCCCGCATGGGAAACCCTCAGCCAGGCATATCGCAACGAGAGGCGTCCTCAATCGTGGCGCTCGCGCGCATGGCCGAATTGATCACACGCCCGGATATCTTAACGATTGCACAGAACGAACACGAAATAAGCATCGCGAGGAAGGGTGATTTTTCCATGTTGTGTGAGTTCTACGGCGGCGTTGCGAAGGGCACGACAAGCGACTATGGCGCCGAAGTCTGTGGCTGGGACGGTAATCAACTTGTCTCACATCTCATCCTGCCGGATGGTTTGAATGTGATTCACCGCTTCACACTTTCGCCGGATGGCAACAACATGCGTGTAACGACCACCGTGTCATCCAGCACTACGCGCGTACCGTTCACTCTGAATCGCTTCTACATGAAATTTGAGCGGCCTGCCTCGGAATTCAATTGCATATGGACGCTCAGCATGAAACGCGTGTGCAGCACCGGCGAAATTGTTCCATGACCCGTGTCACTGGTGTGACACGAGCGCTGGCGGTAACAATGCTCGTCAATGCGTTGATGTGCTGCCTGTTGCAACCGGTAGTGGCTGCAGAATCGCCCTCCGAGCTAAACATTTCAATTGCGGTGTTCGACCCGGGCGTGCCCGCCGACCGATCTTTGCACCGCGACTTGCAGGTGTTTCCGAGGATTCGCGAGATCGAGGCTCTTTTTCTGCCGTTCGTGTTGCGCGAAACGCTGGCCGCGACGAGCCACTGGGGTGCCGTGCGGGTCGTGCCCGAGCCCGATAATGCCGCTGAGTTGCTCATCTCCGGCACGATTGTCCGATCTGACGGGGTAACACTTGAACTGCAGCTGCGAGCCGTCGATGCCAGCGGACACGTGTGGCTTGATAAGCATTACACCGGCGTAGCGCCCTATGGTTATGAACAGAGTGATGCCGGGTCCGGTTTGTCCGGGTACCAGCAACTCTATGATGAAATCGCAGCAGATCTTTTGCTGGCGCGTACCGGCCTTGACGACAAGGGGCTTGCGGACATCGTCGAGATTTCCTTGCTGCGCTACGCCAATCAGCTTGCGCCGACAGCGTTCGAGGATTATCTGCACACTGCGGCCGACGGCACGTTCACGCTCAATCGCCTGCCCGCCGAAAACGATCCGATGCTCGAACGAATCCATCGAATTCGCGGCGTCGAGTACGTAATGACGGATGCCGTCGATGCGAAGTTCCAGGAACTCCATACTGAAATCGCGTCGACCTATGATTTGTGGCGCGAGTATCGCCGCGAGTACGCTCAATATCAGATTGAGGAAGCGACGCGGCTGCAGAATTCCAGAGTAGATGCACCTCGCGGCAGCTTTGAAGCGATGCAGAATCACTACGAAAACTACAAGTGGGACAGACTCGCCGCACAGGAACAGGAGAAGTGGGCCGTAGGGTTCGATAACGAAGTGAGTCCAACGGTCATGAAGATGGAGTCGCGCGTCGCCGAACTCGATGGCTGGGTCGAGCAGAACTACGAAGAGTGGCAGAGACTCCTGGCAGAGATTTTTTCGCTAGAGACCAGCCTGGCGGAGTAATCGCAGACGCTCAGCGTAACTTGGCTTTGATCACCTTGCGGTGCAGGTCTTTTATCGGGAAGTTCAACGCCAGGCGTATGGCCTTTGCAGCAATGTTGCTCTGCTCGTAAACACTGCGTGGGTTTGAGAAGCGTCGGAAGCCCTCGATACCATGATAGCGGCCGGTGCCCGAGTTGCCAACGCCGCCAAACGGCAGGTCATGCTGCATGACATGCACGATGACGTCGTTGCGCACGGTGCCGCCTGACGACGTCTTCGCCAGGACAGTCTGCCACTCTTTGTCGTCCTCACCGAAGTAATACAGTGCCAGGGGCTTCGGCCGTGAGTTGATGTAGTCGATGGCCTCTGCGAAGTCGGTGTACGTCCGGATCAGGAATACAGGCCCGAAAATCTCCTCCTGATTAATGACCATGTCATCGGTGATGTTCAGTACGAACGTAATCGGCATCTTGCGGGCCGCCGGTGGAAAATCCTCGTTTGCGGGATTGATCGCAATGACCTGCGCGCCTTTTGCACGAGCATCGTCGAGATACCCCGCAACACGCTGGTAATGACGCTCGTTGACGAAATTGACGTACTGGTCATTGTTGACCATCGTCGGAAACATCTCGGTGACGACCTTATCAGCCGCTTCGATGAACGCTGCTTCGCTGCCGGCCGGGATAAATCCAAAATCCGGTGCAAGACACACCTGTCCACCGTTGACACACTTGCCCCACATGATGCGCCGCGCCGCCTCGACCATGTCGGCCGTGCGGCTCACGATCACGGGGGACTTGCCGCCGAGTTCGAGCGTTACCGGCGTCAGGTTTTTTGCGGCTTCGGCACAGACGATCTTCGCCAGCGCCGGCGATCCCGTGAACATCAGGTGATCAAACGGCAGTTTCGGAAATTCAACCGCAAGATCGAGGCCGCCGGCGAAGGCCGTAAGTTCAGTATCGTCAAAGTATTCGGCAATCGCCTCGGCTATAGCCGTCGACGTCAGCGGCGTCTGATCAGATGGTTTGATAATCACCCGGTTGCCGGCACCGAGGGCTGCGCCGAGCATCGATAACGACAGGTGAATCGGGAAATTCCACGGTGAGATATTGCCGATCACCCCAAGCGGCTCATAGTGGATCCTCGATCTGCCGCCAAGCAGCCCAAGCGGGAACGACGATGCGCGGCGCTCGCCGCGCATGAATCCGGCCGTGGCTTTACGATCGGCCTTGAGTCCATCGATCAGGCTGACGACATCGAGCGCCTTGCCGAGTTCCGGATCGCGCGAGCCGTAGTCGGCGTGCGTGGCCTCGGTAAGGTGATCCGCATGCTTGATAGTCATCGCGATAACGCGGCTGATGCGGTCTTTGCGCGTCTTTAGATCGGGCTCACCGTCATCGAGAAAACTCTTTTGCTGTGCCGCGAAGACGCGATGCAGGCGCTCGATGACGACTGCGTCGGTCGATCGGGCGAATTCGCTGTTAGCAACCATAGGATTAGTCTCTCTCTGGAATTTTGGATATTGCTCGTTCGGTCATTGCCACGATTGTCAGTGACGGGTTTACGCCAGGGTTAGCCGGCATTACAGAACCATCGCAGATCAGCAGGTTATGATAACTGAATACGCGATGCTCGCTATCGACGACGCCGTGCCCGGCATCACTGCCGATTGCGGCACCACCGAGTATGTGTGCAGTTGTTGGTATGTTCGCGGTCGCTTCAAGCACCATACTTTGGGCGATGCCGCCTGTGTATTCTGCGATCCAGGCGGCCGCCTTGTTGCCGGCGTCGATGTACGTGGGGTTTGGTCTCGCCGCATCTTGCTCCGTGCTGAGCCGCACACCGTTACCAAACCAGCGTTTTTTTGCGCGAAATGCGATTGCATTGTCGAGGCTCTGCATTACCAGCAATACAATCGACTTTCTCGACCAACCGAACGGCCACAAGGTTTTGAGAAACTGGATCGGATGGCGTATCGCATTGCCCAGTAGTGAGAACAGGCGTGTCCAACGGGTGCCGTCACCCGTGATCAACGTAAAAAAGAAGCTAACGACATCACCTTTTCCGCCATACGTAACAACCTCGATATGTGTATCCGCATCGGTGTGGATGCTCGAGCTTATCGCCACACTTTGTGAAAGCCCAAGCGAGTCGTCGGGCAGCGTAACGGCCAGAACCGATTCGCTGTTGGTGCGAACAAGCTGTCCGAGCCGATCGCTGATGTTGGGCAATGAGCCGCTATGCTTGCAGTTTGCCAGTAAGTGGTTGGTGCCCAGCGCACCGGCTGAAACAACTACGCCCTGTGCCCTCAGTGTTTTCTTTTTACCGCGAAACAGGCCGGGTGATTGCGTCTGGATTTCGTAGCCGTCGCGGCCATCACCAGCGCCCAAGGGTCGAATATCGACAACCTTGCGATTTGGCAGAACCACGGTCCCGGCTTTCTCCGCAAACCAGAGATAATTCTTGAGTAAGGTATTCTTCGCGCCGACGCGACAACCGACCATGCAAGCTCCGCAGCGTGTGCAACCTGTGCGCGCCGGGCCTTCTCCATCGAAGAACGGATCTGCAACCGTCTTACCTGGATCACCGAAGAAGACGGCAACCGGTGTTCGGCAGAACGTATCTTCGGTGCCGATGCTGGCGGCATAGTCCTGCAGGATCTTGTCTCCAGCGCTCGCAAACGGGACCGTTTTGACGCCGAGCATGCGTTCGGCTGTTGCGTACGCTTGGTCGAGTTCCTGTTGCCAGTCGGCAAGCTCTGCCCATTGCGGATTCTGAAAAAATTCGTTCTTGGCGCGATACAACGTGTTGGCGTAGACGATGCTGCCACCGCCAACGCCGGCGCCGCTGGCAATAAAAACATCCTTGAACGGCGTAAAGCTCATGATGCCGCGCAAGCCCAGAAGCGGCGCCCAAAGATAGCGATTCAGTTGCCAGGTGGACTCGGCGAAGTCTTCGTCTTCAAACCGCCGGCCGGCCTCAATGACGCCGACCTTGTAACCTTTTTCGGACAGGCGAAGCGCAGAGACGCTGCCGCCGAATCCCGAACCAATGATGAGCCAGTCGTAGTCCATCGAATGTCATTCCTCTACATCGACAGCGAGCCTTCGCGGAAATCAGTGCGATCGAGCCAGGCATTGACCAGCGCGGGTACACCATCGCCGGCGGCATGCCGGGCCTCCTGCAAGCGTACTGCGGTCTGCTCTGCACTTTGCAGCAACACACCGTATCCGCCCAGCGCCGCGGCGACCTCATGATAATCAGTGCGCGCCAACACCGTGCCGACGTCGTCATCAAGCATCTTGACCTGCTCGCGCGCGATCTGTGCCCAGCTCGCGTCGTTACCGACGACCGCGATGACAGGAATCTTGTGGCGCGCAAACGTATCGAACTCGGCGAGCGCATAACCAACCGAACCGTCACCGAACAGAATCCAGATCTCATGGTCGGGGCGGCACAAACTCGCACCGAGCGCGAAACCGGCGCCACAACCGAGCGTGCCGAAAACGCCCGGGTCGAGCCAGCTCAGGGGTTTTCTGGGCCGCGCGATGTACGATGCCGTGCCGACGAAATCGCCACCGTCGGCGACGATCACACTATTGTCGGGTAACTCGGCATCGATGGTTCTGCACAGCGCGACCGGATTGATGAACTCGCCGGACTGATTTGCGCTGGCGTCGATCTCGGCTTCGCGTTCGGCATCTCGTGCCGCCAGCAATGCCCGCCACTCGATCCAGTGCGCACTGATAGTGGGCTCGAGTTTGTCCGCAATTTCGCGCAGGAAAAGGCCTGCGTCAGCAATGGCACCGAGATCCGGACGGCGGTTGCGCTTGAGATCGATGCGACTACGGTTTGCCGATATCAGGCAGGCATTGCGCCGCACAAGGCGCCCATAGTCCAGTCTGAAGTCCGACGGTACACCGGCGAGTATCACGAGATCCGCTTCGCGCAACGCATTACGCCGTTGATGCCGATGGTGCAAGCCATGCGACAATCCCATCAGTCCACGCGCCATGCCCGACAGATACACCGGCATGCCAATGCGTTCGATGGCCGCCGCAACAGCATCCGCCTGGCTTGAATCGACTAGCGCCTGACTGCCGACGACGAGTAGTGGTCGCTCGGCTTCGACGATGCGTGCGGCCGCGCGCGCAATGACTCCAGACGAGGGAGGCAGCGGTACCACCTCGTTGGCAGATTCATCGTCGGCGCTATCTGCGCCGGCGAAGATCCGGCGGGCCTGACGATTCAAGTAAGCGCGCACCACCCGGTCGGACAAGGCATTACCCTTCGGCGTGCTGGCCGCGTACCACTCCCGAATTACAGATTCGTCGTACAGAAGATCGACCGGGCATTCCACGAACACCGGGCCAGGAACACCACTGCGTGCTATCTGAAACGCCTGCCGCATCGCCGGCGCGAGATCGCGCACACGCGTGACGGCGTGTGCCCATTTCACGTGCGGTTTGAACAACGCCATTTGATCGATGTCCTGCAGTGCGCCACGGCCTTTCAGTACCGTTGCGGCAGCGCCGCCGAGCAAAACCACCGGTGATTGCGCGAGCTGTGCATTTTTCACGGCCGTTATCGTGTTGGTGGCACCCGGCCCCGCCGTTACCGCCGCAACACCGGGAATACCCGTGAGACGTGCGACCGCGTCGGCAGCAAAGACCGCCGTGGCCTCATGACGCACATCGATGACACGAATACCCGTATCCTTCGCGCCTTTAAGGATGGGCGAGATGTGCCCGCCACAGAGTGTGAACAGAAACTCCACGCCGTGGACTCGCAATACGCGCGCGATGCTGTCGCCGCCGTTCATGCGCAGTGCTCCGCCCAGGCAAGATCGAAAGCCTTGCCGGTCAGGACCGATGCCGGCACCGTTTGTGGTGCTGGGTCGTCCGGCACGACGATATCAGCGTGACTGTTGGCGAGCAGATCGCGTTCGATATCGATGCCCGGCATTACGGCGCGCAACGTCAGTCCGGCCTCGGTCAATTCGAGCGCGGCCAGGTCGGTGACATAGAAGATTTTTTTGCCGCGAGCCAAACCGACATGGCCGTTGAAGGTGACCTCGTCGACCTCAGCGAGCAGCTTGGGTTTGCCGGGTGCATCGAGACGGAGCCGGTCGCGGTGGATGCTGACCTTCGCACCTTGCATCCACTTGCCGACGAACAGCACTGTCTTGGCTGCTTCGATGATGCTCGGTGCACCGCCCGGTCCGACATAGTCCAGCATACGTGGCCCCCGCTTGGAAAGGTTGATGTTACCCGCCGAGTCGAGCTGCAGGAAGCCAAGCATGGCCGCATCGAGATGCTCGCGATAATGATGGAACATCCAGGCCGAGGATTCGATCCGCTGCGGGTTGATGGCCGCGCCGAAAAAGATGCCCGGCGCCGGCAAACCGCCATAGGGGCCGGACTCGGTCGTAAACGTGATCTGCTCATGCACGCGACTCTCGTGAAGCACACGGCAGACTTCTTCGGCCAGGCCCACACCGATATTGACCGTGGCGCCGGCCGGCACATTTTCGGTAAAGATCTTTGCCCCGACGCGCGCCAGCGCGTAATCGACTTTACTGCGGCGCGGGGTGATCCCGAGCGTCTTGTTGATGAATCTAAGCCGCGCGTCCGCGTCGCGCGCGTCGACGTTCGCGCCGGCCGTAAACATGGGCCAGTACTGATGTTGTGGAATGGCCCCGGTCTGCTCATTGCGCGGATTGACGACGACGACATCGACCTCGTCTGCCGGTAGTCCGATCGAAGCGGCGTCATGATCAATAAGACCAGCGACCGACACCAGAACGAGTCCACCGTTCTGTCGCGCTGCACGAGCTGCTTCGACAATCTCGGTAATGGTCGCCGCGTTGTGAAAGTAAATGTTGCCGTCGCGGTCGGCGTACGGTGCACTGACGAACGCAACATCTACCGGCGGCAAGGTATAGACAATATCATCGCCATCGACGCGGGCGAATTGCATCGTCGCATTTGCTGTGACCGGCGAGCCACGACCGACACGAGGATCGAGGAATGTGCCAATGCCGGCACGACTGCGCAACTCTTGCTCGCCACGTCCCTGCGCCTCGATGACATGCGCCATTTCACCTTGCGGCAAGGTGTGCAGTTCGAGGCGCCGGGCATCGGCCAGCCGCAGCATTGATTTCGCCGTTTCGGTATGTCCGGCGATGTACCGAGTGACGAGGCCGTCCAGCCCGACCTCTTCCACGGTGCCGGGTACGCGGCCGCGGCCGCCTTGCCCGCCCACCGAAATCCATGTGAGCCCGGTCGGACAGCCGCTTTGCTCAAAGCGCTCGCGCAGGGCCCAGAACAGGATCGAACAACGGGCATTCCCGGCAATACCGCAGGAGACAACGCAGGCGCCATCGGGAATCAGGTCCACGGCCGCACGCGCGGACTTGAACTTATCCGGCAACGGCTCCGGCGGCAGATACGCGGTATCGCGACGGTCCCAGGTCAGTCGCCAGCGGAGTATGAGTGCGAGCAGTTGTGCCCTGTCGAGTAGATTCACGGTGTCCTGGCCTGCTGCCGATCCGAATCAGCGTAGCAGCAGCCCTGTAACTTGGGCACTGGCAGAAGTACCTACCGGGTAACAACGTGACAGAACCTACTTCCCGATCGCTGCGGCGAGCCCCTCAGGGTCGGTAACGCTGACCCACAACAAGGAGTGGTTCCTGAAGCCGATGACCCTGGGGACCTTGTCCACGAACGCGATGCTCAAGCCTTTGTGGTGGTTCGTGCCAAAGGTAATCCCGTCGTCGGTGAAGCTGAGCCGCAATCCGACCGCCGTATACCAACGGTGTGGGCCCGTAACCTCGGTGTGCTCGATGTTGTCGAGCGTGGTCTTCACGCTGACTCGCCCGTAAGTGGCGATGAGCTCGCCATCGTCGCTAATATCGACGCCGTCATCGTCACCCACACCGAGCGCATAGAACAGCGCGCTCCATCGCCTGTCGAATCGGTACGGAAAGTGCTGCGTCGTCATGGTTCTAAATTCTGGCGCACAGGTGTACGCATGAAGCGGCTTTCATTCTTTCCATTGATTCGCACCGCCAGGAAAATCCGATCGCTGTGGACGAACGACACAGAATCGATGACCGGTAGGCGCTTCCATGACCCACCAGGTTCTGATTTTCTCTATGCGTTTTGCGCCCAGTTTTTCCAGACGGTTGACCTCCGCTTCGATATTGTCCGTTTCTATGTCAATGTGTACGCGACTCGGATGTTCGACGCTTTGCAACTCCATGTGTAAATCATTCGGGCCCGTTTCAAGAGCCACGTAGTTGTCGTCGGCCGGATCACTTGAACGCTGTTCGCTGTATCCCAGGGCTTGACTCCAGAATTTCGCAGCGGAGCCAAGATCGGCTGTCTGACAATCTATGATCAGCGCTGCTAGTCGACTTCGATGCATGTCACTCTCTCCAGTCGGACCGTCCAATATCGCGTATATTAGCCCACACTGAGCGGCTACTGAATTTTGGCGACCCAGGCTCTATTGCAAACAATTGTTTGTTCAACTAACCTTTGTTGGTAATGACAAACCGCGAGCAACAGATCCTGTCCCTGCTTCGGGACGACCCGATGCTGCCGCAGCACGTAATTGCAGCGCGGCTCGGTATCAGCCGCTCGGCCGTCGCCGGGCACATCATGAACCTCACGAGGAAAGGTGCCATCAAGGGTCGCGGTTACGTCCTTGGCGATGCGCCGTTCGTTGCCGTCATCGGCGGCGCCAATATCGACATCCACGGCAAGTCGAACAAGGCGCTGCGCCGCAAGGACTCGAACCCGGGCACAGTGCATACCTCGGCAGGTGGCGTGGCTCGCAATATCGCCGAGAACCTGGCGCGGCTCGGTGTTGATTGCCGCCTGATCTCGGCCGTCGGCAACGATCACCACGGGCAGATGTTGTTGCGGCTTGGTCGCGACGCCGGCATCGATATGCGATACGTGCACGAGATCGCATCCGCACCGACCTCGACGTACCTGTCGGTGCTCGATGACACGGGTGACATGCAAGTGGCCATTGCCGACATGAGTATCATCGACGGCCTGGGCGCGGAACGACTGCAACCGCAGCAGGCCATGCTGCAGCAGTCCATTCTTATTATTTTGGATACCAATCTCCCCGACGATGCCCTCGACTGGCTCACGGGCACTTTCGCGGCTACGCCGATCTTTGCCGACACCGTGTCCACCACTAAAGCGCTGCGAATCAAACCGTATCTTGCATCTATCCATACCCTGAAAACCGGCACGCTCGAAGTGGAGGCACTGACAGGCATGGAAGCGCGTACGCCGACCCAGCTTCGCAAGCTCGCGGGACAACTCCATTCACAAGGGGTCGAGCGACTGTTCATTACGCGTGGTGACCAGGGCGTGTTCTACAGCACGGGCGATGCCCAGGGCACACAGAAACTGAAGCGCGACAAGCGTGACGTACACAATGCCGGCGGCGCGGGCGACGCGTTCCTCGCCGGGCTCGCGTTCGCCTGGCTCGAAGACCGGCCACTAAGCGAGTCCGTGCGATTTGCGCTCGCCGCCGCGGACATTACGCTGTCCCACGCGGCGACCAGCAGCCCCGCCCTGTCGCTCACCGCCATCAACCGCGTCATGGAGACCCAGCGTGTCGGATAATCCTGCCAGCGATGTTCTCGACATCGCGCCCAACGTTGACGATGCACTGCGTTCCGACAAACCCGTCGTAGCGCTGGAATCAACGATCATCAGCCACGGCATGCCATACCCGAGAAACGTCGAAGCGGCGTCGGCAGTTGAAGCTGCGGTTCGCGCAGCCGGCGCGGTCCCCGCCACGATTGCTGTTCTAGGTGGCCGCCTGAAAGTCGGGCTATCGATGGACGAGATTCGCCGTCTCGGCGAGCAGGGCCCACAGGTGATCAAGTGCAGTCGCCGTGATTTGCCGTTCGTCCTGGCACGCAAAGAAACCGGCGCCACGACCGTCGCGGCCACGATGATCATTGCTGCGATGGCTGGTATCCGCGTATTCGCGACAGGCGGCATCGGCGGGGTCCATCGCGGCGTCGCGGAGACGATGGATATTTCGGCGGATCTCGAAGAACTCGCCCGGACCAACGTTGCGGTCGTGTGTGCCGGGGTCAAGTCGGTACTCGATATCGGCCGCACGCTCGAATATCTCGAGACCGCGGGCGTGCCAGTGGTCGGCTATCAAACAGATACCCTGCCCGGCTTTTACTCACGCTGCAGCGGCTTTCCGGTCGACTACCGTGTCGATACGGCCAAAGAGGTGGCTGCCGCCCTGCAGACCAAATGGGACATGGGACTGCAGGGCGGCCTGGTTGTCGCAGTCCCGATACCCGAAGCACATGCGCTCGCTCGCGATGAAATTGATGGCGTTATCAATGAAGCCATCACCGAGATGCAGCGCCAGGGCATCGCGGGCAAAGACACCACGCCGTTTCTATTGGCGCGCATTGCCGAGCGCACTGGCGGCCAAAGCCTCGAGGCCAACATACAGCTGGTTTTAAACAACGCACGCGTCGCCGCGGAGATCGCGGTCCAGCTTGGCCACGACATTTGCTGACATCAGCCTGTAAAATGCCCTATCTTTTTTTCGACATCTGCGAGCGTTCAAATGAGAACCGATCCATCAACATTGCGCACTGCACTGCCACTCGTATTGCTGGCATTTCTTCTTGCTTCATGTAGCAGCGAGGAAACGGAATCATCATCAGCAGAAACGACGACCGAGTCGTCAGCTGAAACGCAAATGTCGGGGCTCTTGCCGCATCAGCAGATGGCGAGGGATTTTCTGCGCGAACTCATTGAGATTGACACTACACACAGCACTGGCAACACGACGATCGCCGCTGAAGCAATGGCCGCGCACCTTATTGCCGAAGGATTTGCGGCGGAAGATGTGCAGGTGCTTGGTCCATCCGAGAACAAGGGAAATCTTGTTGTTCGCTATCGCGGACGAGATGTTGGGCGCAAGCCCTTGCTGCTGCTCGCACATATCGATGTCGTCGAGGCAGATCCGGCGGATTGGACGCTCGATCCGTTCACGTTCACGGAGCAGGACGGATATTACTACGGCAGGGGCACCACCGACGACAAGGACGAAGCAGCGATTCATATAAGCAATCTGATTCGCCTCAAACGGGAAGGCTATCAACCGGATCGCGACATTATCGTAGCGCTAACCGCCGACGAGGAAGGCGGCCCGGAGAATGGCGTGATCTGGCTGTTAGAGAATCACCGCGACCTGATTGATGCCGAATACGCATTGAACGAAGGCGGAGGTGGCGCGATAAAAGATGGCAGACACGTCTCGAATGGCGTACAGGCGAGCGAAAAAGTCTATCAGAGCTTCACGCTTGAAGTGACCAATCCCGGCGGACACAGTTCATTGCCTGAGAAGGACAATGCGATCTACCGACTTGCCGACGCATTGATTCGCATCCGCGGCTACGATTTTCCGGTCGCGCTCAATGAAGTAACAAAGATATTTTTCGAGCGCTCCGCAGAACTTGAAGAAGGCGATCTTGCTGCTGCTATGCGCGGTATCCTGCAATATCCGCCAGAACCTGCAGCTGTCGCTTATCTTTCCCGCACGCCTTATTACAACTCGCGTCTGCGCACCACCTGCGTTGCGACGATGCTGGATGCCGGGCACGCTGAAAATGCGCTGCCGCAACGAGCACAGGCAACCGTCAACTGTCGAGTGTTGCCTGGTGCATCAGTAGAAGCAGTTCAGGATACGCTGGCGACGGTCATCGGGGACTCGCAGGTGACGATTACGCCGATCATTGAGGCCATACTCTCTGCTCCGTCACCGCTAACACCGGAAGTTCTCAGTGCTATCGAAGGCGTCACGGAAGAGCTGTGGCCAGGCGTGCCGGTGATACCGACGATGAGCGCGGGTGCGACTGACGGTTTGTTCCTGCGTAACGCCGGTATACCTGTATATGGCGTGTCAGGCCTCTTCTCGGACATCGAGGACAATCGGGCACATGGGCAAAACGAGCGCATTCTCATCAAGTCATATTTCGAAGGCCAGGAGTTCCTTTACAGGCTCGTGACAAGACTATCGAGGTCGGACGAAGATTAGCGTACGAAGTCAGCTCAGGTTTTCACTATGACCTATCGAGGAATCCCCGAACGGATATCACCACTGTGGCTCGGAATTGGGATCAGTGGATCGCTCATTGCTATTTTGTTTGTGACCGAAAGTGTACTGGGACGATGGGACCTGCTCCTGGCCGAAGGTGAGTTTGATGCATTGGCCCGCGTCTCGGGCGGCATCCTGCGCGATGTTCGACTCGCTATCGTGCACTGCTTGCTGATCGGGTACCTTCCGGCCGCGTTCCTGCACGTTTTGCGAAGCGGCCGGCGGACCGTGCTCGTGCTCCGCGGAGCATTGGACTGCACTCGTGAGGAAAGCAAAACTCTGGCGGCTTCGGTCAGGCTCAGCGCACGTTGGCTCGTGGTCACCGGCTTAATCGGTTTAGCGTTCTCCTTCGCCGGACCCTACATGGTGCCGCCCGTGCCGCTGACCCCCTGGAGCCCGTCGACCTGGAGTCCGGAAGTCGCGTGGCACCGCATCTTCGGCCCGGCGACAGGGTTGTGGACATGGTGGCTCGGCTACGCCATCGTCACCGTGTCAGTGCGTATGTCGCGAATTGCGAAGAAACTTAGCCGCATTGACCTGCTCGACCTTTCGCCGCTGGCGCCCTTCACCCAGCAGGGGCTCATGAACGCCCTCCTGCTAATTGGATTGCTGTCAATCTGGAGCCTGATGATGCTCGAGACGGGGTTCGAGCAGGTGATGATAATGAACGGCAGCATCGGGCTGGTTCTGATCGCTCTTGCCCTGCTCTCCCCGGTGCGCGGAGTGCATAGAAGAATCTGCCAATCGAAGGAGGCGGCACTCAGCTGGGTCAATGGAGAGATTTCGAAACAGTTGCGCGCGTTCGAGAGCTCGGACGCTGGCAGGGGCAGCGGCGAGATGGCGGATCTCGTCGCTTACCGAGGCCTCGTCGAGAGTGTTCCGGAGTGGCCGTTTACCACGTCGACCTACACTCGTCTTGTCCTGTACGCGCTATTGCCTGCGGCGTCCTGGGGCATCGGCATCGTCGCCGAGGAACTCGTCGGGCGTGCACTCTTGTAGCCCAGCGCAACGATAGGCTATTCATAACACGGGACTGCGAAATCATGATCAGCAAGAAAAGACTTATTGGGCTCGCCAGCCTTGTATTCATCCTGGTGCCTGCGATCGCACTAACTGGTGAAGCGACGACATTGAAAGAGATCATGCAGGGGCTACGCGATAATCTGGTTGATATTTCCGACGGGCTCTTGACGGATGACTTCGAGCAGGTCGCGCGTGGCGCAATTGCAATAGCAGAGCATCCACGCATTCCCGCTGCCCAGGTACAGATCGTGGCCGCCGAACTAGGGCCGGAAATGGCGGCGTTCAAACAGCTCGATATGCAGGTTCATGACCTGTCGCTGGAAATAAGTGTTGCCGCCAAGGCATTCGATCGTGGTGCTGCGATTTCGGGCTATCAGCGAATGATCGAGGGCTGCTTCGCGTGTCACCACGCTTACAAGGAGCGGGTCGCGGCGGTATTGACGGACATCAGTTAACGCAAGAAAGAAAGGCCCTGTCGAGACCCTTACTTTGTTGGGTGCCAATCACATGGCTTCAGGAATATTCTGCTCCGTTGCAAGCAAACTTCCCAGGCGCGACATGTCGTCCCGGACGAATTCTTCGTAGTGGCGCCATTGCCCAATGGAAGACGTATACATCGGTTTCGATACCTGATTGACGCTCGGTGTCATCACGGCCCGTTTTTGCTTATAAAACTCAAAACAAGCAGGTTCGCTTGCCAATCCGCAGAAGTCGAGCAGGGCCTGTATTTCCTCATCAGGTGAGCTGACGAGTTGTTCATAGTTCACTGTCTTGATCTGATTCGGATAGGCGGACTGCCAGTGTTCTATCATCGCGAGGTACCCCTTGTAGTACTCGTAGATGCCATCAAACGATGCTGCGAATTCATTCCTGACATTGAACAACTGGCGGTAGGCACTGATCGCGATATCCCGCGGGTCACGCCCGGCATCGATGATGATGGACTCCGGCATGATTCGTTTGATCAGTCCGATGTGTAAAAAATTTCCCGGATACTTGTCAATGAAGTAGTCGCTGTCCTGTTTCAGATAAGCGCTGGCGCCGTTTATGTATTGTTGTCTCAAAAATCTTCTTTCATCTTCTGTCAGCGCTTTAAGGCGCGCGGGGTAACCACCATTCATCTCCAGCCGCAGTGCAATAGTCTCCAGAAAGGGCAACTCATCGGTCGCCTGCACCCGGGAGTGCGCACTGAGAATCTGTTCTATCAGTGTCGTGCCTGCCCGAGGTAAACCAACAATCAGGATGGCAACGGGCTTTTTACTACTCCGCGTTGGATTTTCTTCGGCAGGGACGCTTTGCAGTCCAGCAACTATCTGACGGTATTGCTCCGTGTGGAATGGCTTGATCCTGGTTTGTATCGAATTTGCCTTGTCGTAGTATTCCATTGCGGCTGCATAGTTCTTCTTTTTCTCGGCGGCCCAGCCAAGGGTAAAATATAACGCTGACGATTGCGGCAAGTCTTCCTGTCGCAATTCCAGTTCGCGTTTTATCTTCGCGATTTCATCATCACTGAACGTATAGGATTTTAGGTCTGCCAGGCACCAGTAGCCCGTGCCTTTTTCCGTTTTCGATAACGCGATGAATCTCTTGTAATAGTGTACGGCACGGTCGGTGCGACCGGCCGCCTTGTGGACGTGCCCCAATTGCAAATAAGCAGCAGCGACGTCAGGCCTTGATTTCACACATTCCAGAAGTCTCTGTTCGGCGCCCTTCATATCACCCAGGCGACGCAAGCAGGTGCCCAATTGATACAGGGACAAGTTGTCCAGCTTTTCTTTGTCCCTGGCCCATTCAAAAAGCTGTGCAGCCATAGAGTAAAGTTCGTTTTCGAAGCAGATATAACCGAGCCGCGTTTGCAGCGCGCTGTTAAAAGAGGCGGGTCCCAAATCAAACAGCCTGTTGATAATGTCCACCGAGTCCGTTGGCTGACCGCTTCGCAGACGTAACTCTGCATCAAGAATCAGGCCAATAATGTTATCCGGCTCTCTGCGCAGTACCTTCTTCAGCGCAAAATGCGCCGATGGCAGGTTGCCCTCCCTCAACAGCGTATCGGCCTGATTGATAAGGGATTTCATGTTTTCATTCATTGATCTGCTCAAACTGCACGTCGTCAAAGGGCTCCGGACCGCCGGTGGCCTGATTCGAGCGGGGCTTCAACTCATCAGGTTGATAGCCTATCATTTCGGCCACAGGACAGGTGCCCATCAGGCCAACGCCAAGCAAAACCATGCTCCCCGAAAACTACCAGAAACGCTCCTTCTTCCGCTTTGACACCCCGGTAGATCTGCAGCGCCTGACCGATGAGTATCGTTCGATTCCGGAGAATGCGTGGCAGGCCTCCTACTGGGGCGAAATTCACTGCAGTGTAGGAATGTTGCTGCTGCGCGGAGGCGAAAGCGGCACCGAAGAGGATTTCTTTTCCGACAGTGTGACTGATAGCCCGCTACTGGAGCAGCTGCCCTACATGCGGAGCTTCCTTGGCCCCGATGGCCCCTTTGGGGAAGCGAACTATGCATTTCTTTTTCGGATGGAGCCCAATGGCCTGACCCAGGCGCACCGGGACATGATCGAAAAATGGCAGGACATGTTCCGCATTCATATTCCCATCCAAAGCAACCGCAGGGCGCGGCTGATTTCCGATGGCTATGCCCAACACTTCAGCCCCGGCTACGCCTGGTCCTTCAATAATCAGTCCTGGCACGGTGTGGTCAACGGCGCCGCCGAACGTATTCACTTCATACTGGATGTAAAATTCAACGACAAACTGGCCAGGCAGCTGGACCGGGCTGAATTTGTGCAAGGTGAAAAGCGCGACGACCTGGTGAAAAAGATCGAGTCGGGGAAGAAAACCCGCGATTCCTACCCGGGCGATCAGTTCATGGGCAGTGCCGTGCGCCACTTGCGCAGCGAGGGACTCAACGACGTGCAGATCGCAGACGCCTTCAACGCAAAAAAGATTCCCACCAAACGCTACTTCATCGAGAACCAGCGCCAACAGTTGAAGCGGTGGGATGCCTCAATGATCCACGACATCAAACTTGGCTAGCTCAGCCGTCATCCCGCGACCCCTCCTTATTTTCGTCGCAGGAACCCCCCGGGAACGAAAGTAATCATGTGCCGCTCCAGACTCCGATCAACCTCAAAGTCTGCATTGCCCGCCATGAATTTCTGCACAGCCGCGGCAGGACCGGGGCCATACTCGGGGAAAGCCGGATAGGCGTCGAAGCAGGTGTCCTCGGCAATCATGTAACTGCCGGGCGTCACAAATTTGGCATAAAGGCGCATCTCCTCGTGCTTGTAGGGCGCCTTGTGATCCGAGTCCAACAGCACCATGACCGAGTTGGCTGTTTCGCTGGCAGCAGCAACCTGATCGAGCACTTCCGTGGCGACCGACGAGCCTTCGATGTATTCAATACGCGGGTGCTGCGGCAGGTCGTCTCGCAACTCGATGTCGATGGAGATCACCTTGCCCCGTCCCATCAATTCAAACATCTGGGCAAAGAACAGCGCCGAGCCGCCCAGCAGGGTACCCGTCTCAATTAACAGGTCTGTCTCCAGCTTATGCATCAGCTCCTGGTAGACCCACATATCCATGGGACACTTGACAGCCTTGTGCCCCATCCATTCCGTGTGCTCGAACACCTGGCTACGAAAGTAGATGATGTTCGCAATGCGCAATACTTCAGCCGGTGGAGGCGGTTCGCTTGCGGATTTCTTGTTGCCGGGTTGTACCATGGGATTAGTCCTTTTGGCGCGACCGGAGAGAAAGAAGCCAATGTACTAGCCAACAAGATTATTGCAACGGCCAGACGGTTCGAAGCCAGGGATACAAATGAATAATTTCAATTGGTTACGAGAGTAATTCCAAAAACTACCCCCCCTGCAACACCCCTAAAACGATCAATTACATAGCAGTTGTTTTGGGAATGATCTGAGCGCTATTTCGGCATCCCCTTGACCGTAGTGGTAACTCCGAATTGTGCGCACCGATTTGGATTCCTATTCTGTTTCGATGTGTTCGATTAGCGATGCCGGTAATCGAATAAGGCATTTTTGGAGCAGGGGCATGAGACAACAAAGCGCTGGTAAATCAGGGATATTTATTCGTTTTCGCCACACGTTGGGACTACTGCTCGTTGGTATCACTCTGGCACTATCGGCCGCCCACACCCCGCCGCCATCGAGCGTTACGGTCGCCGGCAGCCTGCAGGACGAGCTCGGCTGCCCGGGAGACTGGCAACCGGATTGTGCCGCAACGCACCTGAACTTCGACCCCACAGATGAGGTCTGGCAGAGGATCTTCAACGTCCCGGCCGGCAGCTGGGAATACAAAGCCCCGCTCAATGACTCGTGGGATGAGAACTACGGCCAAAACGCAGTACCAGGCGGAGCGAACATTGCCCTGAATCTGGGTACGACAACAGACGTCAAGTTCTACTACGATCACGAGACCCACTGGATCACCGACAACGTCAATTCCCTCATCGCGACCGCACCGGGCAACTTCCAGAGTGAACTGGGCTGTCCCGGCGACTGGCAGCCGGACTGCCTGCGCTCCTGGCTGCAGGACCCTGACGCCGACGACATCTTCACGTTCACGGCTTTGTTGCCCGGTGGCGACTACGAAAGCAAGGTAGCCATCGACGAGAGCTGGGACGTTAACTACGGGGCGGGTGGCGTGCAGAACGGTCCCAACATTCCGTTCAACGTACCCGGCCCGTTCGCGACGATGGAATTTTCCTTCGACAACGCGACGAAAATCCTGACAGTCGGGGTTGCACCCCCGCCTCCACAGCCCGCGAGTGTCACCATTGCCGGCAGTCTGCAGAGCGAACTCGGCTGCCCGGGTGACTGGCAGCCGGACTGTGCGTTTACGCATCTGACGTTCGACGCCGAAGACACGATCTGGCAAGGCGTGTTTCCTGTCCCGGCCGGCAACTGGGAATACAAAGCCCCGCTCAACGACTCGTGGGACGAGAACTACGGCGCAAACGCGACGCCGAACGGGCCGAACATCCCGTTGAACCTCGCCGATCCCACCGACGTCAAGTTCTATTATGACCACGAGACGCATTGGGTGACGGACAACGTCAACGCCGTCATCGCGACCGTAGCGGGCAGCTTCCAGGACGAGTTGGGCTGCTCCGGCGACTGGCAGCCCTGGTGCCTGCGCTCCTGGCTGCAGGATCCCGACGGCGACGGCATCTATGCATTTTCCGCCTACCTCCCCGCCGGCAACTATGAGGCGAAGGTGGCGCACAACGAAGCCTGGGATGAGAACTACGGTGATGGGGGTGTGCCGGGTGGTGCCAACATCTTGTTCAGCGTTGCGGAGCCGGTTGCGGAGGTATTCTTCACTTACGACCCGCTGAGCCACATTCTTACGATCGGCACCGGACCAGGCGCGCCGAAAGGGAATCTCGGCCAGGCCAAGGGCCACTGGGTTGCTGAGGACATTATTGCGTGGGATGCCGGTTCCGGGACCGATACTTTCCTGCTGCACTACGCGGCCAACGGCGGTTTGGGTCTGGATCAAGACGGGGTAACCGGCGCAGACGGCGCACTTGAACTCACCTACGATCCATCAGGCCTGCCCTCGGAAGTCACGGACAAGTTCCCGCACCTGGCCGGCTTGCGCGCGCTCAGACTGGCCCCCGCGGATCTGGCAGCTGTGCCGGCGATCTTGACAGGGCAGATTGCGCTGTCGGTTGCCGATTCCGAAAGTAATCCCGTGGACGCTACGAGTCTGCAGATCCCTGGTGTGCTGGATGATCTGTACACCTACGACGGAGATCTCGGTCCGGTCTTTTCCGGTGGCGATCCAACGTTCAAGCTCTGGGCACCCACGGCGAAGAGCGTCAACTTGCGCCTGTTTGACGATGCTAATCCTGCAACGAGCCCCGCTCTTTACGCGATGACATTGGACCCGGCCACGGGTGTTTGGAGCATCGGCGGTATGGCCGACTGGAATGGCAAGTTCTATCTTTACGACGTGGAGGTGTACGTGCCCTCGACGGGACAGGTCGAGCACAACCTGGTTACTGATCCTTACTCACTGGGCCTGTCCATGAACAGCCAGCGCAGTCACCTCGTGAACCTCGACGATGCTTACCTCAAACCGGCCGGCTGGGACGGCCTGGCGAAGCCTCCGCTTGCGGTGCCCGAGGACATCGTCATCTACGAGCTGCACGTCAGAGATTTCTCGATTTTCGATGAGTCAGTACCCGAGGCATACCGGGGCACGTACAAGGCCTTTGCGACCGAGGGCACGAGCGGCACGAATCACCTGGCGACGCTGGCCGACGCCGGCCTGACCCACGTGCATCTGTTGCCCGCGTTCGATATCGCCAGCATCGAAGAAGACGAGACGCTCCGGCAGGAACCGGACCCGGACGTGCTGGCAACGTACCCGCCCGATTCCGATCAGCAGCAGGCCGCGGTCGCCGCTACGGCGAACCTCGACGGGTTTAACTGGGGCTACGACCCCTGGCATTACACGACGCCCGAGGGCAGCTACGCCACCGACCCCGACGGTCCGACGCGCATCGTCGAGTTCCGCGAAATGGTGCAAGCACTCAACCAGGATGGACTGCGAGTGGTGATGGACGTCGTCTACAACCACACGAATGCCTCCGGTCAGAATGCGAAGTCGGTACTCGACCGCATCGTTCCGGGGTACTACCACCGCCTGAGCGCCACCGGTGCAATCGAGAAGAGCACTTGCTGCGAGAACACGGCCAGCGAACACGCCATGATGGAAAAACTCATGGTCGATTCGCTCGTCACATGGGCGCGTGATTATAAAGTCGACGGCTTCCGCTTCGACCTGATGGGCCATCACTCCAAAGCCAACATGCTGAATGTGCGGGCCGCGCTCGATGCGCTCACGATGCAGGACGATGGCGTCGACGGCTCATCAATCTACCTGTACGGCGAGGGTTGGAACTTCGGCGAGGTGGCGAACGACGCTCGTTTCGTACAGGCGACTCAGCGCAACATGGCCGGAACCGGTACCGGTACTTTCAGCGACCGGCTGCGCGATGGCGTGCGCGGCGGTAATCCGTTCAGCGACGTCCGCGAACAAGGCTTCATCAATGGTCTCGACTACGACGCGAGTTCTTACGAGCTAGGTACGTTGAGTGATCATCACGCCGAGCTGTTGCATATCAGTGACTGGATTCGCATCGGACTGGCCGGCGATCTCGCTGCGTACGAGTTTGTGGACGCTGACGGCAACCTCGTTCGCGCGGACCAGGTCGACTACTTCGGCCAGCAAGCAGGTTACACCTCGGACCCGCAGGAGAACATCACGTACGCGGCGGCGCATGACAACGAAACACTGTTCGATACGACGCAGTTGAAAGCGCCACAGGCCACGACGATGGCAGACCGCCTGCGCATCCAGAATCTTGGCAACAGCATCGTGCTGCTGGGCCAGGGTATCCCGTTCTTCCATGCGGGCCAGGACATCCTGCGATCGAAATCGATGGACCGCGACAGCTTCAACTCCGGCGACTGGTTCAATGCCATCGACTGGACTCTCGCAAGTACCAACTGGGGTAACGGTCTGCCGGTCGCCGAGAAGAACCAGGACAAATGGCCGATCATGCAGCCGCTGCTGGCGGACCCGGCACTCGCACCGGCAGCCGTCGACGTCTTCCACTCGGCGGAACAGTTCACCGAGTTGCTGCGAATACGCAAGAGTTCGAAGTTGTTCCGGCTCGAGTCAGCCGATCAGGTCATGAACCGGGTAGCCTTCCACAATACCGGGCAGATGCAGATCGGGGGACTGATCGTCATGAGCATTGCCGACGACTATGGTGACATCGACCTGACGAACGAGTTGATCGTGGTCCTGTTTAATGCTGGCGACGACCCGGTGAGCTTCCTCTTCCCCGAGGACGGGCGGGAATTCATCTTGCATCCGGTGCAGGCCGAGTCCGTCGATCCAGTGGTGCAAACCGCGAGCTACGATGTCGGCGCCGGAGCCTTCAATGTTCCGGCGCGGACGACCGCAGCGTTCATGGTCCAGCGCCCGATTGGCGAGCAGATCGATGTGTTGATCGACGAGGTTGATCAACTGTTAGACGATGGCGTGCTCAACGGTGGCCAGGCCAACTCGCTGAAAGCCAAGCTCAAGGCTGCGCAAAAGAGCGCGGCCAATGGACGCTCAACGCCGGCGGCCAATCAGATCAATGCCTTTATCAATCAAGTGGAGGCTTTTGTGGCAGCCGGTGTGCTCTCGCCTGAGGAAGGCGAATTGCTCATTTCGATCGCCGAGGAGATTCTGCCATCAATAGACTGACGGGTCTGAATTGCATTCAGGACACGCCAAGACAGAAGGGCCCCACAAAAAAGGGCCCTTCAGTTTTTGGCACGCCCGGACGGACTCGAACCGCCGACCGAGCTATAGAAGCCAAGGTACTAGCCGACAAGATTATTGCAACGGCCATACGGTTCGAAGCCAGTAGGCTAATTCGCTGGTTTTCCAGTTACTTCATGGCCTTACGATGTTGCGTTGTCCCATTGCACTTGCCGCAACAGTCCGATAACTACCTGATTTTGCTTCCCTGTCGTAGCTTTATTGGGACAACCAAAAGACGATCTTGATTGTCGGTTTTCAGGAAAGCAGTCGTTCAGATACCCTCAAAATCAATGTATCGACAGTCACTTAACGGCCAGATGCCGACATTGTCAGATCAAGAATTTTGACCGTTGTCTCACGATATTTGGCTACTGCAATGCAGACAACCATCCGACAATGTCGTCAATTACACTTACGGCAAGTACGGTTAGAAAGATAGCGGCAATAAACTGAAGGCCCCTCTTTGTCCGTTTATGGGGGCCGAAATGCCATACGCCCGGTTCTTGTTCGGCATCGACCGGAAGGCCTTGAATTATTCGCTTTGCGTTCTCTACGGCTGGTTCCGGTACCCTTACGACCCAGGTAGCTCCGGGGCCTTGAGTAGGAGTGGTAGGCATCGCCGTCACCAGGCCGCCCGAATTTTCCTCCTGACCGTAGGCAAGCACGCCGGCCGAGTTCAGTTCATTAAGAACCATCAGTGCCTCGTAAGATCGTCCTGTTCGGAAAACCGCGATTTGCTTAGTAAGGCTCATATAACGTCGAGATCAATGAACAATTTGACTTCACCTAGTCGCAATTGACCTACTCTAGCGCTTAGTTGCGCGTATGACTGCAATGGGTCATTAGCAGACCTAATCGAAGATAATACGCGAACGGCTGCTTCCGGCGCCAATCCAGTCGTTCGAACAACCGTATTTTAGAATTCGATTTTGAACGTCTGCCTTCATCGAAAACGATCGCTCAAATTCAGGAAATGAGCTGGTTTTGAGTTGCTGGTAACGGCCAGAATCAGCACAGCCCATAAAACGATCAGTACCTGCGTATTATTTTGGGGATGGCTGATAGCGGCCCCGGAAGGATTGATTCGGGGCGCCTTCGTGCGCAGTACCTAGCTGTCGTCGGCCATCGACCTTACGACGCGATCGATAATCTGAAGATACCTGTCGTATCCCTGCAGCTCGGATCGCATGACAACCACCTCCTCGTCGAGCAATGCGGCGATATAGGCATTTGCCTCGCTGAGACATTCGAAGTGGTTGATGGACGCATTGCCGAGCATCCGTGCTGCCTCCTCCGGTCCGTGGATTCGATCGAGCCGGCTCCGAATCGAGCGTTGGGTCTCGGGTAGATCGCAAATGCTCTCGCGTACTCTGCGCAATATGTATATCCAGCGCAGGCTGTCGACTTTTGCATCGGTCTGTGCCGATGTGTCCGATTCGGCAAACGTTCGCATCGCCTCGAGGCTTTGTTCTGTCGTCGACTGGACGATCTGCGTCCAGCGATCTTCCGGCATCAGTTGTCCGAGTTCGTGAGTCGCGTAAGCCTCGAAGGCATCCGTGCCCCCGCTCCTGACGTCTTCCAGTGCTTTCACGATCCGCGCGGTGACCTGCTGATCCCTGCGCGTCTGGTCGCTCGAAAATGCATCCGGAGCGTGCACGGCCATGTAACTGCGGACCGCACTGTCACTCATGTCGATGGCGAATCTCGCCGTCAGGTACTCTGTCACGTCCTGATCGACGCGCTGCGCGAATTCCTCGGATGGGGACCGCTGTCCCGCAATCGAATCCCAAGTAACGTCCTTTCCAAAGACTCGACCGGCAAGATTCTCATTCTCTTGAAGCATTGCGTAGATGCCGCCGCCAATGACGAGAACGGCGACAATTATCAGGTACTTCTTCACTTCGACTCCGGATCCTTAGTGGCGCAAGTCTATGGCGTTGCTGTCCCAATGACCGACCCAGAACAACCAGAAATTGTCTATACGAATGCCGGTTGTGACTGCGATCGCCTGAGGCTCTTCAGCATAGTTGAACGTGAACGAGTCCGTTGAGTGAACCAGCTCATACGGCCCTGCCGGTATTATTATCGACGGTTCGGGAGGAATGGAAGTCATGGCCTTGTCGAGTATGTAGTTGCCGTAACTCCAGCGAAAGTACTTGTGTCGGGCATTCATTCCGGTTATGTCTGACCCAAGGACGCCGTTCAGGGATCCGGAGATATCCGCGAACGCTTCTCCGGACCAGAGCTTCCGGAGCGTGCCCGTATCCCATGAAATGGATAGGCGCTCGTATCGTTCATAAAGCGAGGAGTTGAAAGACATAGGAATGGGATAAGGCACGTTGTTACGAAACGTGTATCCAACGACAATGCCGGGGTCCGAGGCCTGTACGGCGTGACGGTGCACCCAGAAACGGCCCGAATTTCCTGGATCACTCGCGACGTAAAGTCGTGCCAGTTCTGTTGAGTTGGTCGATACGTCGCGCGGGTCGAATGGCACCGTCAGGAAGTTCGCCGCGTAATACGGCATCGGGATTCCGTCGGGGCCGAAGAAGATATAGTGTTCGTAGCAGTTTTCCAGGTCGTACGTTGCGGTCGCAGACGATCGGCTGATCAGCGAGGCAGTTGTCTCATTCACCGGGTCGACAAATCCTTCACAAGGTGGCGGCGGCGGCGGCGGTGGCGGCGGTGGCGGCGGTGGAAAACAACCGAAACAAATCGCTGCTGCGAGTATTTCAATCATCGTATTCTCCAGATGTCGAGATCAGGGTATTTCGCAGGCAATGTAATTATTGGAACAGCAGAAACAACAATTCACTGCCCAGTATTCTGCGGGTACAAAGAAACGGTTCGACGGCATGGAAAATGACCCAACATCGCTGGTCTCATCGAACAGTAATTTCAATTTCGTATTTTCTACTGCGCCCAGCAAATGCGACGCAGGATGCCAGCGAATTGGATCAATCGCAGGCCGAATTTCCGCAAGGCTTTCGTCGTAGGTGAGTAAGCCGAGCTGCGATGCTGTGGATCGACCGTAGTACCGATCGAACAGGGTCTCGAACTCGTTGATATCCCAGTTCTGGGTATAGATGGTCTTCGTGCGCGAATCGTGTTGCGCGACGATATCAGGCTCGCCCAGCGCGTAACGGTACACCAACGGCTCGTAGCCGTTGGGTACGGCGACCTCGAGGCGATTCTGGTCGTCGTACAGGAATGTGAAGCTGTTTGTGACCGTAGAGTCGATGGCACGTACGCGTCCGCTGTCCGTGTAACCGAAGACATGATGGCCGTCGACGCCGTCGCCGGTAATCTGGCGCAGGTACTCGTCCGGGTCGACTTCGTAGATGAAATTCGCCGTACCCGTTGTGGGGCTGAAGGTTTCCGTGTGAATCAGCGTACCGGCAGGACTGTAACTATAGGACATGTTGATCCCGTCAGACAAAGTGGTCGACTCCCGGAAGCCGCCCTCGTCATAAGTGAAATCCAGTCGGCGGCCATCAGGAGCGTCCAGCGACAGTAAACTGCCAAAATTGTCGAACTCGAGCGTAGCTGTCTGCCCGGCGCTTTCGACCGTCACGGTCTCGCCGCTCCATTCGAACTTCAGTGCCTGAGCACCCCGAGGCGCGACGTACGTCGGCAGTCCTGTCGCATTGGTGGAAACTGCAATCGAACTCTTATCATCGAACACAATGACCTCCGGTCGCGTTCCGCCGGCGTACCCTGATACCGAGTAGGAATTCGAGTTCCTCGCGCCGTTCAGGCTTAGTACCCTTACCTGATCGTCGAACAAGACAGTGGCGTACCTGTCGGAGCCCGCGACGTAAATGCGCTGCGTGGCAGGCCGGGCGGCGCGGCCTTTGCGATCATAAGCAATCTCAGAAACTAATTGACTATTACGCGTGACAGTGACGGGTCGCCCGAACTTGTCGAGACCAACGTTACTCACCGTGCCAACCTTGTTAACGACTGTGGCAGTCACGCCGTTCCGGTGCGATTCGAATGTGATCGGTCGTTCATCGTCGCCGCTGGTGACGACCGTTCTGTTCTTCGTATAGGCGAAGCGATGTTCACGACCGTTGACGACTGTCAGAACGACTTTACCCTGATGGTCGTGTTTGAGAACTAGATCGGTTGTCCCCATAGGTGTTTCGGCCGACTCGATATAGCCGTTCGCATCGTAGGTGTATTTCCAGATTTCGCCACGCAAATCCGTTGTCGTAGCAAGCGCACCAGTCGGCGTATATCCGTAGGTCACCGTTCGGCCGCTGGAATCGCGGATGGCACTGATTCTTTGATCGGCTCCACGTGTCAGAGTCACTCGAACACCGTCGTTCGTCGAAATGCCGCTCAGAAACCCGTTTAGATAATCGTACTTGTGTGAATTATCGAAATTATCCACAACTGTGTCGAGCAGGAAACTATCAGCCATTTGCAAGAATTCTTTCCTAATGCCGCTGCGCATTTGCACGACAATGCGATTAGGCGCCGCAAAGCTGATACTCGCGACATCGGTAGTCGCGGACGACACGGGAGCGACCATTTCGCCGCGGCGGAGAAATTCGATCCCCAGATGGTTTCCGTAGCGGTAACGCAATTTTCGCCCGGATTTTCCAAGTGTGATTTCCTCGGCAATAGAGAGTTCCCACCCCGACTGCCCAAAATTAGGTGAGCCATTTCGCCTGGACTGATACGCGCGACGGATGACGACCGGCATCGCGGCGCGCACGACCATATCTGTCTTCGCGAACGCCGCCGATCCGTCCGTGACGTGCACGAACGCATGCACGACGCCCTGTGTCGCCAAGCCCGGGTATTGCTGATAGACGATGCGACGGCGACGTTCCTCAACTTCATTCAATATCCCGGCAATATCGGCAAACCGCTGAAAATCGGTATATCGATCCCCGTCGGCAACGCCAGATACGTCGACCAGGGCGGCGACGGTCTGATCGTTGGCCAGCTTGAGATCGTCGCCAAGCGCTATCGACGGTGGTATCAGGAACGACATTGGAATTACAACGAATGACTGAATGACTCTTTTCATTGCCGGGCTCCTGGTACGTTAGTTGAGAATCCTTCGGCGGGCGCAACGCGCCGAGCTCCTTTCTAGCACCGGCGTTCCGATTGAACAAGTATGGTCGATATATCCCCATTATGGATGGAGCAGCTTTCTGTTCGCTTCTTTTGCGCAACTCACGCCGCGATATTCTCGAAACATCTAAAGCTTGTTGTCTTAAGGCTCTGAACTGTGGTTCGCCAGCCGCCCGGGGTCGGAATGAGCCTTTGCGAGGCGCCATGGCCACGCTATTCTGAGTTGTTTCGTGCCTGTCTGTTAGCCGCTGCCCCTACCGCCCTGAGCGCGCAAAAAATTGAGTTTATTCTTTTCAGTTTTCGACCGGATTTTCGGACCCTGGTGCGCGACGTCGCGCGCCTGCAGGGCTCCAAACGACCACAAGGAGTTATTCGGGGCAGCAAGTCCGGCGCTGAAATAGTCAGGTGCGCCTGAACTCCTTCATTTGTATCTTCGTCTCATGACCGGCAAACGTATTGCCCTTCTCATTCTCGCCCTTCATATACGTACGCTGCCATTTCGCCCTGGTGGCATCGGACTGTGCGTCCTCTAAACCATCAATGAACGCTACCCGGGACTCTCGCCACTGGACATATTGATTGTAAAGCCTGGCGTTCTGGTTGATATTTTCAATTTGGGGTTCAAATTTCCTGATGTAATGCCGAGGATACGGCAGGACTCGACAAACTGGCTCGCCCTCTTCAAAGTGAATTTTGTGTCGCCGCCTGGTGAATTTCCAGTTCATCGTAAATGAAAAGGGTGCCCAGTCTGTTTCCACCAAACCCTCGAGCGGCGCAATTCCATCTTTAGGACAGTTTGTCGGACCTTTAACCCACAGATTATGGGACTTGGTCGTACGGAACAAATAGCCAAGCGTAAACGTGAGAATGCCATGCCCGAAGTGGGAGCTGACAAGCGGCGATGTCTGGCCATGAAAATTAATTTTGACCCCACTGAGATCTTCCTTGCCATTCCACTTGGCTGTGAATGCGACTGGACACAAGACGTCCCAGCCGACTTGGTTGGCGATGGCAACGGGAAGGCATCGATAAGCAAATCGATCGACCGAATCATCCATCCATTGACGGGTCCGTTCTGCCGTGTGAATTGCCATTGGTTCATCAACTATTTCGTACGCGGTGATTTGCATTTTTTCTTTCAAAGCATTTCCCCGATCAATTCCCAAACTCGGCCCAATTATAGTGTGCGGGCCCAGCCAATAGATGCAAAGCAAGACATTTTTGAATGACTTTCTGAAGAATAAGAATCAGAAGTACCTGATCGAATGTCCGCCTTGGGTAATTAGCGGCCCCTCAGGACTCTACCTACCCGATGGCCGCTATCGCGCGAAGCACGTCAACCGGTGCATGTAGGCAACGTGTAGTATCTTGACGAAAGCCCGGAACAACAAGGGATTTATTGCGCCTACACGAAAAGTCAGCGGCCCAAAACAGGCCGATAACTTGTTGATTTAATGGCGCGCCCGGAGAGATTGATTCCTCGGATCGAATTCCCGACCCGCTCTCTTCATTAGGGTCTCCTCGCAGTTATCCTGCCAGAAGATCCCAACTTCAGCCTGTGTCATCGGAGGGCAAGCTTACGCTGGCGCATTACTCATATATGACGTTTTCGGTTTTATATTCGTTGTAATTCGCTCGTATCTTACCTGGTGGTGGCACGCTGCGCTGACACTCGGTTTACCGAAATATGATCCCTGATTGGGTCGGCGTATTCTTTTGCAAAAGAATACGCATGCCAGAATGGGGATTGATATGAGCGAAGTGACCCTTAGGATCAACGGCACCGACCACACCCTCGATGCGCCGTCCGATATGCCGTTGCTGTGGGCGTTAAGAGACATCCTGAATCTGACGGGCACCAAGTACAGCTGCGGAATCGGCACCTGCGGGACCTGCACCGTGCTGGTCAATGGTATCCCCGTGCACTCGTGCGTCATGCCCGCAGTGGGCGCAGCGGGTGCCGAGATTACAACCATCGAGGGCCTGGATCCGACCGGTAACCATCCTGTCCAGCGAGCCTGGAACGACGAAGACGTTCCCCAATGTGGCTACTGCCAGGGCGGGCAGATTCTCGCCGCCAGCGCACTGATTGCCCGAAATCCGGACCCGAGTAACGACGATATCGATAACGCAATGTCTGTGGTTCTCTGCCGCTGCGGAACCTACCCGCGTATTCGCAAAGCCATCAAACGGGCAGCGCATTACGTATCCGCGCAGGGAGACGACGCATGAACGGGACCACAGAAATTAGCAGCATGGATCGTCGTGCCTTCCTGAAAGTCTCATTACTGACATCCGGCGCACTCGTCGTGGGTGTCGCGTGCGGCAATTCATCGGGCGCCACGGACTTCACCGGCGGCACCTGGACGCCAAATCTGTATGTCCGCATCGACACTAATGGCGAGGTGACGATTGTGAGCAAGAATCCCGAGGCCGGCCAGGGTGTCAAGACGGCATTTCCGATGGTCGTTGCCGAATGCCTCAACGTCGACTGGAAGAACGTCAGTGTTGAACAGGCGCCGCTCGACGATCGCTATGGTCGACAGGTCATCGGCGGCAGCAGAGGCACGCCGGACGGCTGGAACGACCTGCGTATTGCCGGGACGGCGGCACGTGAATTGCTGAAATCCGCCGCAGCAGAGCAATGGGACGTGCCCGTCGCGGAATGCGAAGCTGTCAACGGATCCGTCACGCACAAGGCCTCGGGCAGAATTGCGCGGTACGAGGTCCTTCTGAAAGCCGCAGCAGCTCTGCCGGTTCCGGAGCTTGCCGAATTGAGGCTCAAGAGCCGGCCGGCCGAGTTCGACCTGCTCGGTACGTTCGTTCCCGGAGTCGACAATCCGCAGATCCTGACGGGCCAACCGCTGTTCGGCTGCGACACACGATTGGATGGCATGCTCTACGCGGTCTTCGAGAAGTGTCCTACTTTCGGGGGCAGGGTTCGCAGCGCGAACATCGATCGCGTTCGCTCACTGCCTGGTGTAAAGCAAGCCTTCGTCGTGCAGGGAACTGACGATCTTACTGGCCTGCTGCCAGGCGTGGCCATCGTCGCCAATACCTGGTGGGCGGCTCATTCGGCGCGCAAGCAATTGCGCGTGGACTGGGAGACCGATCACGCCGATTCCACCGAAGCTTACGAACGACAAGCGCGGGCGTTGGCCAACGAGACCGGGGAGACGTTGCGCGCGGACGGCGATGTGGATCGTGCACTGGACAAGTCCCGACGCATCGTCGAGGCAACCTACTACTACCCGTTCGTGTCGCACGCGAACATGGAGCCGCAGAACTGCACGGCTCAATATTCCGAATCCGGCCAGCTCGAACTCTGGGCGCCGTCACAAAATCCGAAGGCGGGTCGCGAACTGATTTCGAGGACGCTGGGAATTCCGGAAAAACGGATACACGTCAACCTGACCCGGATCGGCGGCGGGTTCGGCCGACGCCTAAGAAACGACTTCATGGTGGAATGCGCGTGGATCGCACGCGAAGTTGGCAAACCGGTGCAACTGCAATGGAGCCGCGAGGATGACATGCGGCATGACTTCTACCGCCCTGCCGCCTGGCATCATTTCAAGGCGGGCATCGACAGTGACGGCAGGATGATCGCATTCGACCATCACTTCATTACGTTCGGCAGGAATGGAAAAACCGTTTCCGGAGCGGGCCTCTCACCGAGACATTACCCCGCAGGACTCGTGCCGAATTTTCGACTGCGTCAGTCTCTTGTAGAGACAAACGTGCCGACAGGGCCGTGGCGGTCGCCGGGTCACTCTGCCTATTGCTGGGCGTACCAGAGTTTCTTTGACGAAGTGGCGCTTGCGGGCGAACGCGACCAGCTCGAATTCCGTCTTGATCTGCTCTCTCGATCGTTTGGCGAGCCGCCGCTGGACCTCAAGCGAACTCGCGACACGCTGGCCCTCGCAGCCGCCAAAGCCGGTTGGGGACAGCGCGAACTCGGAGCTGATCGCGGCATGGGAATGGCGTTCCACTTCGACCATGGTGGCTTCGTATCGCACGTGGCGGAGGTCGTTGCCGACGGTGCCAACGTCAAAGTAGAGAAAGTCTTCTCGGGAATCGACGTCGGGCCAATCCTGAACCTGAGTGGCGCCAGGAATCAGGTCGAGGGTGCTGTCGTGGATGCGCTCAGCACCGCGCAGCTCGAGATTACCTTTGCCAACGGTGCGGCTCAGCAAAGCAACTTCAGCGATTATGAGTTGCTGCGCATGAACCAGGCGCCAGCAGTGGAGAGCCATTTCATTCAGAGCGACAACTCTCCTACGGGGCTGGGCGAACCGCCGATTGCCGCGGCCACGCCCGCCATCGCAAACGCCATTTTTGCCGCGACCGGCGAGCGAATCAGAGAACTGCCGTTCAGCCGCTCCGGTATCGTGGTTTAGCGGCCTGCTCTCTCGAACGTTCTCCAAAACAGACTGAATGGAGTTGCGAGAAGGCTCAACGAACGACAACTATGACTGATTTTCTTCGAATTTGTGTAGGAGTATTTGTAATGTCTACTGTTCTAAGCGGTTGCGATCATGGCGATGACTTCTCTGGCTTCGACGCTCTAACGATTGCACGCACAGGTTCCCTTGAACTGGACATGACGCCAGACGAAGCGCAGCCCCTTTTTACTGCACCGGGGGAAAAGCTCTGGATTCCGACCTGGGACCCGGTCATGTTAAGTGGTGATGGATACGAAAAAGGCACCGCCTTTGTAACAAGCAATCACCGACACACAACGTACTGGCTCGTTACCGACTACGATACTGCGGCCAAGCATGCTCAATACGTACGTGTTACTCCGGGAGCCAACACCGGCACTGTTGATGTCTCGATTACCTCAAACGGTAATGGTGGCTCCACCGTCGTCGTCGCCTACCAACTCACCGGATTGAGTCCGTCTGGAAACGCAGATTTGGAAGATTCGTTTAGTGAATCCAAATATGCCGCAATGATGGAAGAATGGCGGACTATGATTAATGACAGTCGAGAAAAGATCGACGATCATTTCGACAGATAGATTTTCACCGACAACACCGTTCGAATATCGAACTCGAAAAGGGACCCGCAAGGGGTCCCTTTTCTTTTTTGGCGCGGCGGAGAGATTGGTCGAACAGCAGTCCTCATATTCATCCGGGTCAAATGGCCAATTCGTATAGGACGAACGCCGACGCCCTAGTCAGTTTCGATCCGATATTCGATTCAGTCTTTGTCTCATGTTGTCCGCATGGCACGGGCAATAGACTAAGTCGTCAGCAAGATGAAACCGTGACGGGAAAAAGGGAAGAGGTATCAATAATGAAGAACGGTTTGATTCTTACAACGCTCGTTGTGCTTATTGCTTCCGCCTGCAGCGACAGCAGCTCGAATACAACTCCCGCTCCCGCGCCGGTAGTCACACCTGAGGTCGTGGTCGCCGGCCCGATCACAGCTTTTGGCAGTGTGATCGCAAATGGCGTCGAGTTCGACACTACATCCGCGATCGTGACGATGGATGGCGAGCCGGGCATCGTATCCGATCTTCGGATCGGCATGGTCGTCTCGATTCACGGCACGGTCGGCACCACAACAGAAGCCGCACGGGCCAGCGAGATCAGGTTTGTCGATGACGCCGAGGGCCCTATTTCGAGTATCGACCGGGCAGCCGGAAGTTTCGTCGTGCTGGGCCGGACAATCCTCGTCGACGAACTCACTGTGTTCGAGGACACCACATTCGAGACTCTTGCCGCTGGAAACGTCGTGCAGGCGAGCGGTCTGTGGCGTAGCCAGGAGCGAGTTCAGGCGACACACGTGCATCGCATCGCCAACGCGTATGCGGCCGGTATGACAATGGAGGTCAAGGGCGTGATTAGTGCGCTGGATATCGGCAACCAGCGCTTCAACATCGGCACGCAGTCGTGTGACTACTCCGCGGCCATGCTGGAGCTGGGCGGCGCCGACCTCGCCAATGGCATGTACGTCCAGGTGACCAGCACGGCCATGATCCAGAACGGCCACATGCTGGCCAACATGGTTCAGACACGTGACCGCGACAGGGACAGGCACCAGCTGTGTGCCGGTGAGTGCCTGTACGAGTTGATCGGCTATGTGACGGCCTTCGAGACAGCAGAAGACTTCGAAGTCGACGGCCAGGCGCTTACGACCACGCCAGACACGGTCTATGTGAACGGGACCGTGGATACGCTGGCGCTCGACGTAAAGGTGTCGATCGACGGCACGCTCAATGACGCCGGCGTACTCGTGGCCGAGCGGATCGTGTTTCACCTGCCGTCGCTGGTCGAAATTAAAGCCGATGTCGAAAACCTCCTCGCCGGTTACGGCTTGGTCAGGTTGCTCGGCATCGACGTGCAGACGAACGAGTTCACGCTGTTCCGCGATCATACGACGTCCGGCCCGCCAACCTTCGGCTTCGGTGACCTCGTCGTCGGCGACCGCGTGGAGATTCGTGCCGTCCTGGACGGCGATTCGGTCATCGCATCGCGGCTGGAACGAGATGATCCGGACAGCGACGTGACGCTCAAGGCACTGGTCGAGTCGATTGCCCGGCCGAGCATCGTGATGCTCGGGGTAACGGTGACATCCGACCAGAACACAGTATTCCAGAACGCAGCGCACCAGGTAATCGATGCCGATGCCTTCTTCGCGCTCGTCGATATCGACAGCCTCGTAAGGACGGAAGGTGTATATGACGGCACCTCGATCCTGGCGAGCAAAATGTTCCTTCGTGAATGCGTGAACGATTGTCTTTGATTCGATGGAGCCTGTTGTGAATAGCAGGCGAGGCAACCACAAGTGAATACGTTCGTGTGGCCGCTGGGAATGCAAGGAGGATACTAAGATGTGTCTGTTACAACTCAAGTCGCAACCATTTGCATTGGCGGTGTTGCCAGTGCTTTGCTTGCTGGCCGGCAACGTCGGCGCGGACGGGAACTTCACCTGGCCGGTCGAAACCGACCTGGTATATAACGATGGCGATCTCGCCCATGTTTGGCACGACTCGGGCGGCGACGTATCAATCTGGAACACCAAGAATGACCTGAAGATCGCCATCAATCCCGGCGAAGGCCTGAAGATCGAGGAGGTGGCGATCCATATCGTCCATGATCCGGCCTATTTCGCAGAAGAGATTCTTGATAAGAAGGGAAAACCGAAACTGAGGCTCTTCGATTACCGGACCCTGTACCTCGAAGAGACCGGAGAACTCGCCCCCGATCACTTGGAGGTGATTTCGCTGGACGTCTTGAGAGAACAAGCGAACATATGCTGGGGGATTCCGGAGAAATGCCCGCCTAACCGCTACATCGTTATCGCGGTAGACCTCCATCGCAGAACGTTCGATGAGTTCGGAAACGAGGTCTGGGAGAAACTTCCTGAAACCACCTATGCCGAGAATGTCGCCAGTTTCGACCGGTATCCCGGCAGCGCAGAGGATGGAATCAGCTGGGCAAACTACGTCGCCTACCCGCTCGCCAAAGTCGAACCGGGTCACTTTGTCGACGCCAACGTCAACGGGCTGGACTTCGAGACCCCCACTCAGTCCGGGACCACCGGCGACAACGGACAGTACTGGTTCATTCCCGACGAGCGCATCGACTTCGCAGTCGGGGGCCTGGAACTGGGCGACGCCGAGGGCGCTCGGGCCATCTCGCCGGATGACCTCTTCGAGGGCGCCGACATGGATGACGATCGAGTCCTCAACGTGGCCAGGCTGCTGCAGAGCCTCGACGGGGACGGCAACCCGGCGCAGGGGGCGATCAACATCACCGAACCCGTGATCGCCTGCCTGGAGAGCGCAATCACTGGCCTGCCTCCAATCCCAACGCCGGGCGAATTCTTCGCTGACGACGCTGCGGTGGGTGCCCTGATCGATGCAACGATCGCGGCTTGCGATGGGGAGGTCGCTCTGGCGGCGGTAACCAAGGAGGAGGCACGTGAGAACCTGAACGCCGGGATGAAGGCCGGCAACCTGATGAAGAAGAACGTCTCCAAGACGCCCGAGATGGCGAGCGACAAGGCCAAGATCGAGATCGTACCGGTCTACGTGCCGGCGCTGCGGTCGGATGGAATTTCGACATCCGTGGTCTACCACGACGAGGATGGCGAGGTGATCGAAGAGCGATACCTTGCAAAACCCATCGTGGTTTCGTACCTCGATGAGATCGAGGGCACCGGCGCGTCCGATGTATTCGTCGCTATATCGAGAGACGATGGCGACACCTGGAACCGCAGGAACATTTCCAAGACTGCGGACAAGTCGTCCCTGCTCGGTTACCCGGGTGTTTCCAAGAAACCCATGCTCAAGGTCAAGGACAACAAGATCTTCGTAGCGTGGACAGACAAGTACTGCCAGGGCGGGCGCCCGGGCTACGCCATAACCGTTTGTCCCGACACTACTGGTGACGGGCTGCCGGACGCCTGTGACATATGCCGCGACACGGAGCACGGCACGATTTGTTCACCCGACTACGCGGGTGACGATGACTACGGGCAAGACGACCTCTTCGGTGTCGGCGGCCCGCAACGGTCGGTGATCTACGAAGAATTCCCCGAGATGGGCGAACTGCCCTACAGCTGTGTCTGGGCGGCCCGCGCGGTGATCGAACCCAACGGCAATATCCAATGGTTCAAGCCCGAGCGGCTCACTTCCGGCCGGCGAGATGCCTACCAGCTCTTTGCCGGAGCAGGCACCAACGTTGGTTTCGCCATCGTCTGGCAGGAGGACCCGAAAGGCCTGCGGCCGGGTGAAGGTGAAGGTCCGGGCGACGGATGGAGCGGCGCCCGCGCGAGCAACAAGACCGACATCTGGTACAGCTACGTCACGCTGAGCGATTTCGACAAGGTGGACAACAACTACCCGGCCGGAGCGCTCGGCGGCGGTGATGACATCGTGGACACGGATCCCGAGCTGGCCGGACGGGTCAAGGCGCTGGTGCCGATGTCCCTGCCGGTGAAGATCTCCGACAACGATGTCTGCAGCCTCGAGAACATGGACCCCCAAGGGGGCAGCGGCGAGCATGACTACGACGGAGAAGGCGAAGGAACCCACCGCTACTGCGGCACACTCGAAGGCATCGGCACGGCCGATTCGCCGGGAACCAATACGCTGTGCACCTACACGGTGGAGAAGGCCAACCCCAACGGCGAAATCCACAACGTCTGCGTGACCGCGGACGGTCGCTTTCTGGACGGCAACACCGGCGCGTCGCGGGCCAACGTTTTCCTGCAGCCTTACAAGAAGCCCGACGGTACCAAGAGCGCGTGGGCCATCATCGGCTACGAGGAAAGCAAAGGCGTGGGCATCCCGCCGGACCTTGACGGCCATGACTGCGGAGACGAAGGGGAGGACGAGCACGACACCAAGTACAAGCCCGACGAGGGCAAGAATGTCATCTACCACAGCTTCGACTTCAGAAATCCGGAGCTGGTCGGTGGCGGCGGCATCCTGAACCTGCCGGAGACCGACGCGGCCGGTAACCCGGTCTACGTGGTCGACGAGTTCGGCGCACTGCTGCTCGACTGGAAGGGCGACCCGCAGCTGGCGTACGAGAACGCACGTCGGGTCCGCTTCATCAGCCAGCCCAAGTCCAAGAAAGGCCCCTCGGGCACGGTCCTCGTGGCGCTCTATCGCCAGGGTGAAGAGGGCAAAGGCAAGCCGGCCGATATCTTCATGAGACGCGCCGTCGCTTCGCCGAGCGGTAATCCCTACGCCTTCGGCAACTTCGTACCTAATGTCCAGAACGTCAGCAGCGTGGAGCCGACCCTCGAGTGGCAGGATCCGTTCGATCCTGAGAAGCCTGTAAAGATGCTCAGGTGGAACTGGAGCCCGGCCAACCTGGCGGATTCGTCGGCCAAGCACCCGCGCCTCGACGCAAAAGCGCAGCGCGGAGCGATCAACGGCGACGACCTGCTCATCGGCTACAGCTGGACGCCGAATTGGGGCCGAGCGGCGAACGACAAGTACGACTTCTACGTCCGTCGCTCCTTCAACGGCGGGCAGTCCTGGACGACCGATCCTGATGGCTCTGATATCGAACACAATGTTGTGTTCAAGGTTCCGGTCGAAGATTACGACACTCAGACCGTAACCTGGGATGAGGAGGTAGTCACTACGACATACGGCCCCGATGTCTTGGAGCCACCGCGTAACGTCTCCAGCCTGCGCAACAACCGCATCAGCGTGCTGGAGCCAAGGCTGGTCAAGACGCCGGGAACCATCAAGACCAATGGAGTCGTGCTTTACCCTGAGGACGAATGGAATTCGAGCGTGTACCAGCTCGCTTACGGCCTGGAATTCAACCAGAACCAGCTGCCGGACGGCGTCGAGTACCCGCAAATGCCGCTCGACATCTACTACAGCCGGACGATGGACAAGGGACAGCGCTACGAAAGCGTGGTCGTGACGCCGCAGGGCGGAAGTGGCAAGCCGCAGGAAGGCTGGAATCCGCTGGCGAAGGACAAGCCCCAACAGGGCGCGGCCCAGCTTCGCCAGACTCCCGACGGCTCACGGATGTACGGCATCTGGCTCGAAGAGAGTGAACAGGGTAGCGACATCTGGTTCCGCAGAGTCGACTACCGCGGTGCCTCGGATTGAGGTGCAAGGAGGAAATCATGAAACAAGGCAGAATTATTCTTACCGTTTTGGCCAGCGCGTTCCTGCTGCTGGCCGGCACTACCGTATGGGGAGCCAAAGGAGGCATACCGGGTAAGCCGCCACCGGGCGAGGAGCCTCCGCCTCCGCCAACGGACGCGACGTTCTTCTTCTGGCGGTGGGGGCACATGGACGGCCCGCACGACTCCAGCATGGCCCTGGGTATCTCCCGCGACGGCCAGACGGCCGTGGGCTCCACCGTGGTCGTTGACTTCGAGCGTGCGTGGCGGTCCGACATCAATTGGGCCATCACCACCGATGACGCGCAGCCGCCGCTCTACAACGAGCTGCAAGTCCAGGAAGACATCGGCGTTATCGCACCTTCACGGCCGAGCGCCGCGTTTGCGTCCTCTGACATGGCCTACTTGCCAGCCTATGACCTGCCCAACCTGAGCCTCGACTGGGGCGACTCGACGCCAGTCGGGACGTATACCCTAGGGACCGTCTCCTACGGCGTTCAATGGCTGTTGCCGGTGCTGGATTCGGTCGACGAAGGAGACTACGCGGCCATTCCGGACTTCGGCGGCGGCATCTCCGAGATGCAGGCGATGGACGTGACGGCCGACGGGATAGTCATGGTGGGCTATGGCAATAACAAGCGCGGCCCGCTCGCGTTCCGTGCCGACATGACCGATCCTCTCCTGCCGGTAATCAAGACACTGGCCATCACGGACTCGGTTTACACCGAGCAGACGCTGCAGTGGTCAAGATCGGAAGCCGTGTCCGCGGACGGAATGATTATCGCGGGCTATGGTGGCACCAAGCGCGGCAACCGCGCATTCGTCACGCAGGTTATCGATCCGAATACCGATCCGATAACGCTTCTAAGCGTGGTGTTGCCGAACCTCGACGGTGGCAAGTTCGCCGAGGCCTATGCGATGACGCCTGACGGCCTAATCATCGCCGGCCGCAGCGACAGCCCCAGGGGCCCCCAGGCCTGCATCTGGTTCGTTGATGGCACTACCGGCGAGTGGGTAGCCAAAGGACTGGGCGGACTCTCCAAGAAGAAGCTCGACAGCGTGGCCACCGGCGTCGCCTACAAGGTGGGTTCGACCGCCGGCGACCTGATGGTCGTGGGTAAGAGCAAGAGCATTCTCTATCCCTCGGAGGCCTTCGTGTGGACCGGCAACCCCGTGATGGAAGACGACGAGATCGGCTACCTTTACGACCTCGAGTACATCCTCATCAAGACCGGAGCTGCCGAATATTCGGGCATGGGATCCCAGTGGATCCTGAACGAGGCCACGGGTCTCTCGGCCCTAGGTGATCGCATTGTCGGTTGGGGTGTCAACCCCGAAGGCGGCATCGAAGCCTGGGTGGTCACGGGGTATCCGTTTGACGTGCCTGAGTTTACGCATGAATGACGGTGATCAGGCGAGGGGCGGCTTCAGAGGAGGCGCCCCTCTCCTTTCTTGCAGCATGACGACCGCAAGACTAAACTGATTTTTCACGACAATGCGGCGACATCCCTACCGTGCATAGTCATAAGGTTCTGCTTGTAGACGATCACGCGGTCGTACGACGCGGTTTGCGCTCGGTCCTCGAAGACGAGTTGGCGAATATCGAAGTCGCGGAGGCAGGCACCGCTAGGGAGGGCATCGAGTACCTGCGCCATCACAAAACCGATGCTCTTATCCTGGACATCGGCCTACCCGATCGGAACGGACTCGACGTTCTCAAAAGTGTTCACTCGGAATGGCCGGAACTCCCTGTGCTGATACTCAGCATGTTTGACGAGAGCCAGTACGGGGTCAGGATGATAAAAGCCGGCGCGGCAGGATATGTGACCAAAGCAAGCGCACCCGAGAACTTTGTCGCCGCGGTGAGGAAGATATTGGGTGGCGGTCGATACATCAGCTCGAAGCTCGGAGAGCGACTCGCAGCGAATCTGTCCGGCCACTTTGCCGAAGAGCCTTACGAAGTACTGTCTGACCGGGAGTACCAAGTATTCCTGATGATAGCTTCAGGCAAGACGGTATCGGAGATTGCGGACGAACTTTGCCTGAGCGTAAAGACAGTCAGTACGCATCGAGGCCATGTTCTCCAAAAGACGAACATGAAGACTAATGCCGAGATTACTCATTACGCATTCTTCAAGGGTCTCGTACAGTGAGGCAGAGCCAGGCGCCCGCTATGGCCTCTGCGCAGCATGTCCGGCAGGCACGTGTACTTCCTTATTCCTTGCCTCAAGTTTTGGGGCCGGGATAACGATGTCGAGGCATGCGCCTCCCTTGTCACTCGCACACACCGTCAACTCTCCGTCGAAGCCACGCACCCTTTCCTTTACGCCCAAAAGACCGAAGGAGTTCACCTTTTGGGGCCCGGTAACTTCCATTCCTATGCCATCGTCGCTGACTCGCATCGAAAAGTCGCTCGGTGTCAGCCGCAACCAAACCTCTACCTCGCTAGCCTGTGCGTGACGGACAATATTCGTCAACGCTTCCTGAAAGATTCGAAAGATGGCGACTGACAGTTCTTCGGATAACCTAATTTCCGGAGGCTCGGTCTGGATGTTGCATGCGATTCCCGTTCTGGAGGTGAACTCGTCCGCCTGCCATTCGATGGCAGCCGAAAGCCCGACATCATCGAGAATAGCGGGTCGCAGCTCCGAGCATATCCGACTTATGGATTTGACCGTTGTAGTGATAAGTTCGCCCATCGACCGAGTTTTCTTTTGCAGGTCACTTCGCGCTGCCTGCAATCGCTTTTGCAGCCAGCGCACGTCCAGGCTCAATGCCGTCAGAACCTGGCCTAACTCGTCGTGTATTTCCCGCGCGATTCTGCTGCGTTCCTCTTCTCGTATGCTCTGCAGATGGGCAGTCAACTCCCGCAACCGCTCGCCGGACTCTTTCAGGTCCCTCTCTGCCCGTTTGCGCTCCGATATATCCCTGAAATCCTCAACGATGCCGACAATCGTTCCGTCCGGCCGTCGGTAAGGAGTGGCTGAGACGATACATGGCACCGACGTCCCATCGGAACGCACCTTGTCGGCGTCATACTCGACGTCCTGGTCACCATTGAGCACTCTGGTTAAAGGACATTCGGGCGTATCACACCTGTCACCCCAGAATACTTCGTGGCATTTCCGGCCGATGATTTCGCGCTTCGGCAATCCAACTAAATTGGCAAATGTACTATTTGCCCTGAGCACGCGGAAATCTCTGCCTACTATCCGCATTCCGTCGGCAGCTGTTTGGAATACCTGATCGACCTCGGTCAGCGCCCGGGTGGCGGCATCCTCGGCCCGGCGACGCGCCTTTACTATACGATTCGCAATGAAGGCAAATGCCATAAACGCCCCGACTACGGTCAGTCGCATCCACAGTTCATGCCATGTAGGCGCGAATACGGCCTCGAAGAGGCTGGAATCTGCTAAAAAAAATACATGGTTGCTCGACTCGAGCAACCAGAAGATAACGCTGATAACAATGCCGCCGATGATGAGACTGTTTTCCCTCATCCTCCAAAAGTTATAGTTTCCTCTCATCGTTGCCTCCCGGACGGAACGCCCGAACAGTAGGTCAAGACAACACCGGCCAAGTCAGTCAGGTCGCGACCATTCTGCTGGGTCATCGCAGCCCGCCGACCTTTGGGTCCTAGAAGGCGTCTCGAGAGGCGTCTGGTAGGAAGCGAGGACCCGTCGCTTTGCGTCCCTGATTCTGGTCAGGCTTGCCTTTGTTGGACACCTTAACCAAAGTGGATTGGCACAGCGTTTGTGTCAATTCGGGGATGTACTTAAGAAGAGCTGGATCTTGCCAAAGCGGCCCCATGAAGGAGCCGTACGCTTGTTGGCGCGCCCGGAGAGATTGAACGGCAGCTACGCTGCCTCGCCTTCGGCGTCTGTCGGAACGCTTCGCGTTCCTCGGATCGAACTCTGGAGTTCGGATGTTATCCAGAGCTGAAAAAGAAAAAGGGCCCCACAAGGGGACCCTTTGTCTTTTTTGGCGCGCCCGGAGAGATTCGAACTCCCGACCGGCCCGATAGGATCCAGGTGCCATTCGATCGGCACAACACATCGGCAATACGGTTCGAAGCCAGTTAGCTCAATTCCAATTTTGCTTTTCAAGTCATAAGGTTACAAGGTGCTCTTGTCCCATAGCATCATGCAGCTGTGACAATAAGGAGTTGTTTTGATTGAGTACACTCAGACTCAATGGGACAAAATTCGTGGCAATCAATTGTCAGCCTAAATCGCTCAGAATGGTCCCTGCCGTCGGAGCACTAAACCTGTCTGATGTGTAAAGCGGTCTCGATCAGCTTCGGTGAAATTTATCCTCGTCGGACTAATCATTTACAACATCCTCCCCTCTAGAGGTGGAGATTAGGTGTTGCGTTGACAAATCCGTGGATTTTCCTAGTCTCTTGGTACGGGCTTTGAAAAAGTGACGCGTAGACTGTCGACACGAAGTGCCTTCAGCATTCATCAATACGCGCAAATGCTCGAAAAATTCGGTTCGCAGAATGACCAGCTCGAAAATCCTATGACGACAATATAATTCAATTGAATACTAATCGACGAGGAGAATAATAATGATCAGTTTGAAGCTTGGTAAGTCCATAGTCGGCCTCGTCGGCTGCCTGACAATCTCGGTGGCCCAGGCTGGCGCTGTGGTGATCAATGATGAAATGCCCAGAAGACCACCGGACAGCACCAGTGGCAGTGGCGATACCGTTGAACTCAACTGCCCGGCGGACCCCAACGAAAATGCCTGGCAAGACGCAACGGCTGAACTAATGATCAGGCAGCTGGGCAATTCCAGCACCGTAAAAATCGATGTAAGGAATGCGGTACCGAACACGGTGTTCACCGTCTGGCTGCGCATGCGCGGCACCGGCCCTGATGGCTCCCAGGTTGGTTGGCATCAGCCGAGGGCCGATGGTCGCGACTGCAACGGCAGTCCCCTGACTTGCGGTGGCGCGACGCCCCTGGCACCCGGCTATAAGCTGGACTCAATCATTCATTACACGTCGCCCTTCGACGGCACGCCGACTCCGACGAACGGATTCACCACCGACAAACACGGTAATGGCCACTTCAGCATTGACCTGGACTTCGCTATCGTCGACGGCGCGTATCCTTTCCATCTAGCCAGCGAAGAGGCGCTTGCCAGCTGGCAAGCAGTTGGTGGAAATCCCGACGCGCGCAGGATTCCATCGGCGGTGGTCAACCCATCGGATCCCGGCATCAGTGGACCGTTTCTGTTACGCGTGATCTCGCATTGCACGGATCAGGAAGGCCATGGTCTGTCACCGGGTGTTCGCGAAGCCTGGTTCCAATATCCCTGAGTACAGATTCTTGAGATATAGTAACCGGTGCAAAGCAAAATAGCGGATCAAAGTATCATCGATGCGCGGTATCTATTCATGTAATTTTGCTTTTGCAGTCGCGAAACGCACCTTTTGCGGAGGATAACAATGAAGAAATTTACGAGATTCAGTATTGCGGCCTCACTTGCAATCGGCCTAAGCATGTTCGCAGGTACTGCTTTTGCGCACTCGGGTGGTACTGGAGCCGGTCAACCGACGTGCATCGAGTCGAACATTATGATGGCGGATGCCGAGAATGCGCCATTCTCGAACCAACCGGGACTCGGTCGTGTCCTGGAAATGAACACCACCACGGGTGAACGAGGAATCACCGTCGAAAGCCCTTTCGGAGACCCCTTACAGGAACCATTGTGCCCTTCGCATGTGTCCTGTCCGGGACCATTCAAACCAACAGGAAATGTATCCGGTGGCGAGGACGGTCACGCCTACCTCGTTAGTGCCGCTCAGCATGCGCTGATCGAGCACCATCGTGATGGCACAGCGATCAAGACCAGTCCGCTGTGGCCGACTTCGCCGTCCCCGAATGGCGGCAACTTCGGTCACGTCCCACGGCTGCTGGGCAATGGTTTCATGCCCAACGGCAACATCGCCCAGACAGTCTGTGACGCCAACTTCTTCAATGCGCCAAATTCCGACACCAACCCGGATGGCAGCAACCGGTCCAATAATTTCTTCCCGCCGGTATATGGAACTCCGAAACGGGGCGCCAATGGCCGCGTTCTCGTCGTTGACCAAGACACGATGGAGGTCGTCGACGAGTATAGTCAGCCGAGGTCAGGGCCGTATGCTAATGACCCGCGTTGGAATTGCCCCGCGGGTGTCTTATTCACCTCGGAGGGAATGTTCGTGAGCATGTTCCATGGCGATGCCGTGTTCGTCATCGACTGGAAAGCCGGTATGGACAACGAGAAGAGCGAAGGAGTCGGGTCCAACAGTCCGGCAGGCTTCAAGCTTGGCAAGCCAAAAAATACGGCCAAGGTTATTCGGGTCATCGACCTCGAAGACCCTGACGGTAATGGCGCTCCGGATTTGCCGTATTACGATTCCGGGAACCGCCGCGACAACCTGCGCGCCATCCGGATGTCCGAGGATGGCACCTTGTACGGTACCCGTCGTAGCCGTTCTGCGGAGTGTAATGAGGGTGAGGCCTGTAACCCGGGCAACTTTCGCCAGCACATCTTCGTCGTGGAACCCGGCGAAAGTTATAACTCCGGCAGGACAATTGCGATGGATCCGGGTGTGAACATCATCGCTGGCATCACGGTCAACCGCATGTCGGCGCCAGGCTGTAAATTTGTCACAGGACTCGACCCTACCATGGTGAGCGGCGATATTTGCGATGTGGAGACCCTCTATGTCGGCGTTTCCGCTGGTAATGCCGGTTGTCTTGAAACCGGACCGGTAGGCGCCAATCCTTGCTTCGTACCCGGCGGGACCTTGTACGAGTACCTGATCGATGAAGAACATCTGGACGGTGGTGCGGCTTGGGGCGGCATGTCATGCACCGGCGACCCAGCAGACGGGTCCGCGGGTTGTGCCCTGCCAATCGCCCAGTTTGATTTCGTCGCGGAGGGTGATTTCACTGACAAGGACACCAGCGAATTGCCGGACGGGTTCGTTGAAACGCTCGACCCACGTATGGTGATGACGATCCACGAGGCATTCGTTCAGTAAAACGAATCCAACTGACCTTTGCTTGTCCACAGCGAGACCCCGGCGGGCCTAACTTGCCCGCCGGGTTGCTTGATACCTGGGTTGGATTCCGCCAGCAATTGATTAGTGTGTGAATGGAGTTCGTGAATGAAGTATTTGATTCCGATCGTATTCGTCTTTGCGCTGAATGGCTGTGACAATCAAACCGTGAAATCAAAGGACGGCATCACAACTGCTGCGGAAGGTACCGAAAGCTATCTCGACGAACCTGTAAAAGGAATTGCCAACCAGCGCGGCCTGTATAGGTTGCTCCGTAGTGGCGGAATTGTGGACGATCCGAACACAAGTACCGGTAAAGCCGTCGCGAGTCCCGTGATTCAGTTGATCAAATCGACGGAGCAAATACCTTTGATCAGGGGCGCTCAAATGTACCTACAGTATCGAATCTGGTACTTGCCCGATCAGCCGGTGCTAATAAATCTCAGGAGAGTATTGAAGCATCCCGAAATGACTCTCCCGGATGGCACCGTCTCTACAGGTTCGGACTTTTCGATCAAGGCGATGGTCAGTGTCAACCAGGCCATTGGCTATACGGGATACGGCTTCGACGAGGAATACGAATTGGTCGAAGGTGACTGGATATTCGAGATCTGGCACGAGAACGAAAAATTGATTGAACAAAAATTCACGACTTACTGGCCCGATCAGGAAGAAACTGCTGAACTGAAGCTGTTGTTGGTACCAGAGGAACGCGTGGGCGTATCGACTCTGCCTGGCGATGCGCCGGATTCCAATTACGATTGGCCAAGGGTGCAACTCAACGTTGGAGACGACCCGAACCCGAAAACGGCAGAATCTTCAGACGAAACGTCCAAACAACCTTAGTGACTTGAGCCCCAAGAACGACTCCATTGGCGCGCCCGGAGAGATTCGAACTCCCGACCACCTGGTTCGAAGACGCGCACAGCTAAGTGAACCGTTCACGCTCACTTACGATAACTTACATAAAATCAGGCATTTATTGCCAGTTCGCCTAACTCCAACTACGATCATTTATCACCCATTACGCCACCCTACGGTGACTTATTGGTGACTTTTGAGACCACGTGGTTGGATGCAGCGCGAATGCACATTACGAAAAGACTGATAGATAGGTTTGTCTACGAAGGCAAGAACGGCTCGCGCGATGTTCGGTGGGACGACAGACTGCCGGGCTTTGGCGTACGGATCTATCCGTCGGGCTTTAAGTCCTTTGTGCTCAGCTACCGTTGCCAGGGACGAAAGCGGCTCATGGTGCTCGGACGTTACGGCGTTCTCACATTGGACATGGCCAGGGATAACGCCCGGCAAGCCATGGTGGATTCTGTTGTAGGCAGTGACCCGTTGGATCAACGGGCCAAACGTAACCAGGGTGAAACCGTGGCCGATCTGGCCGAAACCTACATCGAGCGGCATGCCAAGGTTCACAAACGGACCTGGATCGCCGACCAGCGAGCCATCAACAAATACGTGTTGCCGGCATGGGCCACCAAAAAGATTCGAAATTTGGATCGATCAGACGTTGCACGGCTTCACCACGATGTTGGACGCGTCTATCCGTACACCGCGAATCGTCTGCTAGAGCTTATTTCGAAAATGTGCGAACTGGCCCGAGTCTGGGGATTCGTTGATGAGGGCGCCACCAACCCGGCACGAGGAATCACACGGTTCAAAGAACACAAACGGGACCGTTACGTCACACCGCAAGAGCTACCGAAGCTCGCCGCTGCGATCGACAATGAGTCAAACCTCTATGCCAGGTATGCACTGTGGCTATTCTTGCTGACCGGACTTCGAAAGTCCGAGCTTTTGCAAGCACGCTGGACTCATGTTGATTGGGATCGCGAAGAACTTTCGATACACGACACCAAGAATGGTCGGCCCCTTCACCTGCCGCTCTCGTCCGCAGCGCTCGCTCTCCTCCGCCAGCTACCGCGTGAAGAGGGTAATCCCTTTCTATTTCCCGGTCGTGACCCAGGAAAGAACCTAGTCAATATCGACAAGGCGTGGCGGCGAATTCGAGCTGAGGCGGGCGTTCCCGACGTACGGTTGCACGACCTCCGTCGAACGGTCGGATCCTGGTTGGCTCAATCAGGTAACAGCCTGCATTTAATTGGTCGTGTCCTGAATCACAGGACACCGAGCACCACACAGGTATATGCTCGATTCGGTAATGACCACGTCCGCGATGCACTGGAATCACTAGGCCAAAATCTACTAGGCGCGGCAGGGAAGAAATCGGCGGCAGACATTGTCAAACTATCATCAGCTCGATAGGTAACATGAAGACCGAGAAAGAAATCCAGGAGTTGTACGAACAGGTGAAACACCTCATCGGCTCCGATCAACCCATTGATAATCCTTTTGAGGTCGTCCCCCACGAATTTTCCGGCGATGAGCTGACACGTCTTCACGAAGTTTTTCCCGACGGAATTTCGGAAGCGCAGTCCAAGCGATTTATTGAACAATTGTCTAACCTGGTCGGCATCTACCACCGACTTAGCGACTCCGCAGATAAGGAAATTCCGAACAGTCAGGCCCGCAAAGAACTAAAAGCACTTCGAAAATCAGTCGCGAGCTCGCACTCATTGTTTGTGAACCTTTCTAGCCCACTCACCAGAAACATCGATATTGCCGTGCAACACGTGCAGCAAATGAAAGAGATAGAAAGTAGCGGCAAGTCTGCTGGCTACGTGTGGAGTTTTAGCGCACCGTATTCCGACCTTACGGCCGAATGGGTTCAATCACTTACAACCCATATGGAAGAGCTAGTAAATGCGCTGGATTTGATTGAATCAAAGCTGAAATCAAATAGTGGTGGCGCACCCGTCGATAGAGCAATGTCATATTTGGCGAACCGAGTTGCTGTCGAATACAAAAAGTGTTTTGACCAGATGCCTAGCAATATCGAGGAGATGCATTTTGAACGAATATTATCTGTCCTAGCGGAGATCGTAGGACGACATGGGGCTGGAGTATTCAGCGTTATGCACTTCGTCAGAAAGGGTGTCGACAATCTAAATATTCTAGATGCTCAAGGAGTCAAGTACTGACCGACAAGCGCGATCTGCCGATTACGGATGATTGTTGAATCGCGCTAGGGAATTTCCTGATCGTATTCATGCTTGTTAGCCTCGAACCAATCAAATACCTCCGCCTGAGCTGCCTCATATAGCTCTTTGACGTACGTATTGCCCAGACTTGAGAATTGAAATTCACGATCGGTCAGGCGCTCAAGCTCGCGAATGGCTTTCATTTTCATCCAGTACTCAGTGCCGGGACTCAATACCGCCTGCACCAGGTAGGGAACACCTGCTCTAATTTGATGCTGCGCAAGGGCGACGGCCGAAGAAGCAGCAACATTGGGATCGCTATCATCAAGGAACGTATGTAGCTCTGATATGGATTGGCGACTGGTAAGTCGACCTAGCGAGAAAACGTGGTTGAAGCGAGTACCTGGTCTTTGCGCCGTATCTCGCGCGGCTTCCGCTATGGCTAAAGCAACCTCGACGTTGTCTCCGCCGATTTGCGACAAAGTACCCGAGCCGATTTGGCGAATATTCTCATCCTCGTCCTTGTCGGTGATGATCTCTATCAGTGAGGGGAACGTCTTCTCACTGCGTAGATAGCGCATGGCGATAATAGCCCCGCCTCGAATATCTCGGTCGGAATCATCCAAAGCTGCGATCAGGTTGATTGAATAAGCGTCGTCTTTCGAGCACCCAAGCATCGGTAGTGCCGCATATTTCTCCTCCTTGCTTGAGTCTGGATTGTCGAGCAATTGCACTGCCGTCTCTATCGTTGATTCCATTCCCGACGCCTCCAATACGTTTTGAAATCGGAGTTTCGACGTCGGGCAATATTCATCAAAACTGCTTGCATAGGAGGTCGTGAAAAACGAGCACGATATGAGTGTCAAAAATGCTTTCATCATCGTCGTGCTCTCGCTCTTACTGCTTGATCATTGTTTAAGATGACTATCAATGCATTCGACCATTTTCGAAACACTGTCACCCGCGTTCACTAACGATGCTTCCGCATCTATGTCGCCATGTATCGGATGGCCTGATTTCAAGTGGAGCGTGTCTACTTGTTCAAGCCCAGTCACGAAATCTACGATGCTCTCTCGATCTAGGAGATAACGTCCTCTCTTGTAATGATCAACGTCCCAAAGCGCGGTGTACTCGTCTTCGTGGACACGCATAGACAATGGAAAACCTGCCAGATCGTCGCGCCCGGGCACCCAAACTGAAAGTTCAGCATAACCAGGTTGAAAATGCGGAGCGCCTGGATCCGCGACGGTGTTTTCAGGTAGCGCGGTACGGTACGTAACATTGATGCTTGCTGGCCATCTTGTCTCTCCGTATGGAAACCTGCCAGAAAGCCTGCAAATTCCTTGGTACTCAATGAACTGCCAGGGTTCGGCCAAATCGTCGTTTTCGCCTGCCTTAAATGCCCTTAAGGCCGCGACGTATTTCGGGCCGATTGCCTCGCCTTGCTCAGGCACAGTGGAAACAGCAACAATCCCCGAGCACAACCCGATATTTCCCGTATCGGGTGCAAAAATCAGGTATTCAACACCCACCTGCAGTGAAATCCCGCAAGAGTTGCCATCGGCATGACTATTGAAGTGTTCGAATGGGATCATGCCCTTGAAGGTCTCCGTAACGTCAAAGAAAGTCCTCAGCTTCGGGCTGTTTCCAACACGCTCGCTCGTCGCTTCACCGCCTGTAATAACCGCAGTGAATACGTTGTCGCTGCCCTCGTATTTTCCCTCTAGCGAACCCCCTGCGCAGGAACACGCGAGTGCCAATTCCGGGAACAAGCCGATACAGATCAACAATGCAAAAAAGAATGATCGAACCGGACAATTCCAATACATACTAGAGCGCTCCTACTTTTTCGTACTTGCCATCCTTGAAATACACCGCGATTCCTCGATACTCGATTCTATCGGCCATACCGGTCGACATATTTCCCGTCGAATCTATTCGCTCAACTAACTCGAAAAACTCGTCAACAGTCGCCCGATCGTAGCTGGAATAGAACTTCTTGCTGAGCAGTTGCTGAGCACCGCGAACATCAGATACCGGCAGGTCAACTAACGCTATCGCCGTCGCTAAAAGCGGATACTTCATATAGGTAGCGCGTCCGCTGCCCGTGCAACTCGAAACGCTCGTCTCGCCCGGGGCCAACACGTACATATCATGAAAGCCCAATAGCACTGAAACACCGCACGAATCCGGCATTGCTGTGGTTAGTTGATATCGCTTTTCCGTATTTCCGCGAATCGCGTCGTCTACCTTGACGACAAGATCAATAATCTCGGAATCGTCCTCGGAAATGCGGGCTGAGATAACCTCGGCTCGGAATATTCTGTCTGCATTTCGGATGGCTTCCTCAACGCTGCCGGGCTGGCACTCGCATTCCGCGCGTGTGATTTGCGGTGCGATGACCACCAATCCGAAGAGCGCAAGTTTGAGTACGACGTGACGTGTCAATGTGCTCACCAATACGACCAATTGCATGCCGAACGTCGGCAGGCCGTTCCTAATATAACGTCCCCGAGACTCTATGGGGGTTATGTATGTGACTTTTTGTGCGAACAGAGCAATTAATGCGCACTCCTAGCCAATTTATCAACGGAACAGCGCGATGAGCACATTAACTAACCAAACTGCCGGAAATGCGCAGTACATGGGTGATCGGCCCGACGTGCTGCTCAATGAATCTCAAGCGGCAAAGATCCTGTGCGTTTCGCCGCGAGCGATGCAGAAATGGCGCTCTGACGGGCGCGGTCCAGTTTTTGTTCGGATTTCGGCTCGATGTATCAGGTACCGCACGAGCGACCTCGCGAAGTGGACTGCGGACCGACTGCGCCGATCTACATCTGACACAGGATCTGTCAGTCCCCTACATCACCGGAGCTAACAAACTATGGAAATTCCTACACTTTTGAAAGCGAGTGAAGTTGCAGAAATCCTGCAGATATCGCCAAGAACGCTTGCAGCGTGGCGAGCGAACAACCCCGATGACCTGCCATTTGTGCGGCTCGGAGACAAGACCGTTCGCTACCACCGGGACGCAGTCGAAGAATTCATCGGGTACCAAGATTTTGACCAGGAATTCGATGACGACGAATACGACGACTAGCTGAAATACGGAAATTGGCGCTTGATCACGGGGAGGTTGCCCGTGGTACGCGTAAGCGGGCGGTCCCTGCCGGGCGCAGCCCGGCCGGGCCTGACCGCAGACGCCACGGGCAATAGGGGTCCCCGTGTCATAGCGGCAATTTCCGCAAGCAACGGAGATTGAAGGACAGCGCTAATGACTACGCCCAAACAGCATCTCGGCCCGCTATCGCAGTCTGGCCGCAGCATTTCGGAAGCCGCTTTGACGGAGATTCATAGACTCGAAAACGAGCTAGAGCCTATCGACATCGCCGGCTATCACCGCAAACACCGGCAAAGCATCTTGCCCAAGTTTCCACCTAAGGTGCAGGTTGCGCTGATGCGCGAGTATCTGCAGGTCGCTGGTCCAGAACGCAGCTGGCCGGATGGCGCCGGTCCTGGCAAACACTGCTCTTGGGCGAAAGCGAATGCGCGTCTGTGGCGCCGGGACGTTCAGTTAACCAAAGCCAAGATTCAAATTGCTTTTAGCGAGCACGAGATCCGACTGAAAGCGCAACATTGCGCGAGTACCTGCAGCCGCCTGACTATGTGCTGTAGATCACTACCGGAGGCATATGCCGCGTGCAGTCAATACGCCACTGACCAGGAGATCGCAGCACCGCGCCCGAGAACGAGCGCAATTTCGACCGAAAGTGCTCTCAGTCGTCTGCTTTGCGAATTCTGGTGGCGACGGCAGCTAAGGATGACGTTCGCGCGACTGGCCGAAGCCGGCTTGCGAGACCTTGGCTTCGTGTCGAAGCAAACGGGAATCTACGCGTCCGACGAAACTGTAAACCGCCGAACAGAACAGAAAAAACGCCAACGACAGATGCTTGAAGGGCTAATGGCGATAAACGACCTCGGCGAGGCTTTTTCTCTTGCGGAAATCGCGGACAGCAGCAATAGCAATCCAAAGATCCGGCGATGCGAAATGATGGCACGCGTTGCCGGCATCGAACAGTATGCGCAGGCCAATGGATTGTCTGCGGACCTCTACACATTGACTGCGCCCAGCCGGTTTCATGCTTTCCTGAGCTCAGGAAGACCAAACTCAAATTACCGCGAACAAAATCCACGCGATGCACAAAAGTGGCTCACAAAAAATTGGGCGCGCATTCGCGCGAAACTGGCGCGGGACAGAATTGATATTTTCGGTGTACGTATCGCGGAACCGCATCATGACGGGACGACACATTGGCACTTGCTGATTTTCTCAAAACCAAATGATCGGCCGAACGTCCAGCGGATTATTCGAGGTTACATGCTCCAGGACGCACCCGACGAGGCTGGAGCCCAAAAACATCGCGTAAATGTTACGCCAATTGATTATCGGCGAGGATCCGCGACAGCATACATCGCGAAGTATGTATCCAAGAACATCGATGGCGTCGGTGTCGGGCAAGACCTGGAAGCTGAAAATTCGGCGAGTTGCAGTGACAACGCGATTCGCGTCGAGGCGTGGGCTTCAACCTGGTCAATCAGGCAATTTCAGTTTTTCGGCACTCCGCCAATTGGTCCGTGGCGTGAGCTACGTCGCGTCCGTGAGGCAGTGAAGACCGAATTGGAGCGTTTTCGCCGTGCCGCAGACCAAGGGCAATGGAGCGACTACATTCGCGAGATGGGTGGCGCATGCCGCCGAATGGCCGACTACCCTGTCAGGCTCTGGCGGCGATTGCGGGACCAGCCTGGTTACTACGGCGACCCGCCGCGCCACGAAACGATTGGAGTGTGTTTCGGGGGGGTTGAGATGCGGACACGTGACCGAGATTGGACGATAGCGCCCTTTGCCCCCTTGGAGTTCTGTCAATAACTGTACGGGTACACCAATGAGCAACGGTTTTCAGGAGGCCCAATGGTTGACCAGCGAGAATCATAGACAAGACAGCGGCAGTCTTGAATCCGTCGGAAAACTGCTGGCAGTTTGCTACTGTTACGAGTACCAACAGATGTCAAACTGACGATATGGCCGAAGGCGAACAATTCGATGTAGCAATATCCTTCCTGTCAAAGGACAGCGACACGGCCGAGACGCTCGCAGATATGCTCGCCCCGCTGAAAATATTCTGTTACTCGCGAAATCAGGAGGATGTGGCTGGCACTGACGGCATGGAGACGTTCCGGGACGCTTTTCGACACCAGTCGAAAATGCAAGTCGTCTTATTTCGTGACGCTTGGGGCCAGACGCCTTGGACTAAGATCGAGCAAACCGCGATCCAAGAGCGTTGCCTCGCGGAGGGTTGGCGCGGTCTTTTTTTCGTGATGCTGGAGGATGCAAGGCGTCCAAAGTGGGTTCCGGACAACGAAATTCATTTCGACCTGACCTCATTTCCTATGGAGCAATTGGTAGGCGCAATTAAAGCCCGAGCTAAGGAGCTAGGCGCAGAGATCAGGCCTGAAACTCCGATAGAACGAGCTCGGAGAGCTAAGGCAAAAGCCGATTTCGAAATTGAAACGCGTGATCTGTTCAGGCGCGCCGAAGGGGTCAATTTAGCCCGTGACGAGGCTAGTGGTGTTTGTGCCCGGCTGGAAAAAGAACTGGGATCAGCTGGCGATGAGCTTGAGGTCGCGTATCGAACAGTCCGGGCGGTACCATTTAACATCGGATGGACAACCTCAAACGCCGGGCTCATGGCTTCTTTTCGCAGTTCCGTAAACATGCTCGACAAAGATGCTGCCTTCGAAGTACAACTGTTCAAGCACGACATAGTCTTACCCGGCGAAGACAGGCACTACAACTGGCCGGGAATGCCCAAGCGACACTGCCACGATAAGTACAAGGTTGGCCGAAAGATGCGAATGGGAATGTGCTGGGAAATTCACTCCGGTACGTTTCTGAGTTCAAACGCATTGGCAGATAAAATCATTGACGACTATTGGTCTGTCTACGAAGAGTCAATCACAAATCCGATTGACTGGGACTCGTAAATTGACCGCTTTTCTGGCCGATTCTCAATCGCTGATAGACGACTTCGTCGTGGACTTGCATCAGAATGTGGGCCTATCAGTCGATTCGAATCTAATCTCGCACGATTGCTGGCCGGCTCCGCATGTGGCGAAAGACCTTCCGGCAAATTCGGGTGCTGTCTACGTATTCTCGCTTTCATCTCGGAGTAGCGCCCCGGCGGGGCCGGGCCGCGTCTTGAAGGTGGGAAAGGCAGGTCCAAACTCGAACCCCCGTTTCCGATATCAGCATTATTCGTCGGGGTCTGCCAAGAGCACACTGTCCGGTGCTATTGAGAACAACCCTCTGCTCTGGACGTACATCGCCTACCCGGGACATGGAAACGATGTAGGGGCCTGGATCCGAGAATTCACCGATCGGAACAACTACTATTTCGAAGACAAGGACCTTATTGGATACTTCGAGGTTTATGCTAAGGCTCGATTGGGACCTGTATTTGAGGGGTCCTTGTCCAGTACGGGTCGCCTTTAGTACCGGGACTCCAAGTCTTCACGTCGCTCCTCCCCGTATACCCAAAGCACGTCAAAGTAGGTCGAAAAAGGACCAATTCAGCAGCTGCGCCTCAATCTTGCGCTTGCGTCGCCTAAGGTCGTTCTTCAATCGTCCCACAGCATCACGTGACAAGTAGCAGATCGCCGGAGACGAAGCCTTGAATTACCTGGACCCCGCATAGGGCCTCACTTTGCTTGACAAACTACGATTTCCAGTGCAAAATCTGCACACTTAGTGTAAATATATATTGATCGTTTCGAAAAACCCACTGTCAAACAACAACATAAGCCGAAAAATTGAAGAAATCACATTCACAAAATTACAAGATGAAAGAGGGCCGACATGACATCCGAGAAACTCACCAAATTTGGTATCAAGGTACGGAAGTACCGTGTTGAGCTGGGTGAGACGCTTTACCAGATGGCGAAAACATTGGGCGTAAGCCCGTCATACCTGTCAGGAGTTGAAACGGGAAGAAAAAGAGCATCAGAGGAACTGGTTGAACAACTCATAAAGCATCTAGAACTCGACATGGTTAATGCATTGGAACTGAAGAAAGCCGCTGCGGAAACCGGACCAGAACTCAGAATACCGCTCAAAGGTAAAGGCAACGAAGCGCGCTACGTTGCTGCAATGTTCGCGAGAAGATTTTCCAGCGGAGAGTTTTCCGAACTGAAAGAAGCACTGGAATCGATTAACAATGAGGGATATGGGGAAAATGAGTGATTTGCAGGTCCGCGTTGCACCGACAAGCCGGATAAAACTAAGAAAAGTCGCAATGCGCGTCAGGGAAGTTCTCGGAGCAAAATCCGACGAATTTCCGTCTGATGCATTCGACCTGTTGCTAAGCGGCAACTTTCCCGAATATAAGTTCGATATCCTGCCGCGCTCTATAATGGGCCGGCATCACGGGCTGACCGAACCCGACCAAAAAATCATCTTCCTGAGAGAAGACGTGTACGAAGGGGCAATGGAGGGGAACGGTCGTGATCGTTTCACCTTCGCGCACGAACTTGGGCATCTCCTACTGCACTCTGGCAACTACCTCGCACGCTATGATCCTGCCGAACCAAAACCCACACACAGAAAATTTGAAGACTCAGAATGGCAAGCCGACAACTTCGCGGCAGAACTGCTTATGCCAGTTTCCGCTGTGAAGAGCTGCGCAGACCCTAACGAGCTGATGGAAGTCTGCGAAGTGTCGTATAAGGCTGCGCAAGTGCGGTTTGATGTTTTACGGAGCGGGGGATTCATATAGGCAGCCACAAAAAAACGGACCAGGGGTCCGTCTTTAGGTCCATAAAAGCGCCCGGAATGGTAGGTCGGGTGCTCTTGCAGAAGGTCTAACTTTTCGTTGACACGCTAATGTTAGTCCTTAATGAAGGTTTTTTAAACCCCTCTCTGGGGCGCGATTCCCTTTGGCCTGCAAGTTTGTGATCCCTACCACAATACGGAGTGCAGGCAATGAAGCGCACTTCCGAAGAAACCGTTGTGATCTTCAGACGGTTCCGACGAACGAAGAATGGGAAAGTCCTCGACGCATTCAATTATGGATTGCGAGCGTGGCCCATTCGAGTTCCGAAGAACAAGAAGAAGTAGCGACGAACGGAAAGGGATCGCCCGGCCTTCGGGTCGGGCGTGACCTCGACGATACAAACTTAAGAGGTAACTTCAAATGGGCAAGAAACGCGATGTACACATAGTCCCGCACAAAGACGGGTGGGCAACGAAACGCGAAGGAGCGAGCCGTGCTGGCTCGGTCCATCGCACTCAAGGCGATGCGATCAACCGTGGTCGAGAGCAAGCGAAGCGCATCAAGACAGAGCTTGTCGTACACGGTCGTAATGGAAAGATTCGGGATTCTGACAGCTACGGCAACGACCCGCATCCACCGAAAGACCGCAAGCACTAGGCCGCACAGGGCCCGGCGCAATGTCGGGCCCAACTTCAACTTCCGACACGTCCGGACCACCGAAATTGCGAATTTAGGAGGCGGTGTGGCGCCGCAACTCCGACAACGCCTGCGAATTTCATGGTCCGGCCAGACCGGATGAGAATTCGAAATAGCCCGCCTCTATGCTCAGACTGCAATGTCCAAATCAGATCGATTCCAGGAAGCCAATACTTCGCCAAATAGGGTTTTATCGGCCGCTCAAACTGATCTACTTGATAGACATAGGCCCAATCGTCGTCACCTGGTTCGTCCAGTAAATTCCACAATCGAAGCCACTTCCGGTCTTCAGCGTCGCAACACCCGTCAAAGTCTGTGTGTTCTGCTGTGTGTATTTCTGTGTGTTCCACTGTGTGTCGTCCCGTGTGTTGCAAGCCAATTTTGGCTCTGTGAATCACAGCACTTGCGCGCATACCGGACAAACGGGCAAGGGCATTGGGACGAACAGGGCGAGGTCAACGTATCTCCTGCATGATATTGCTGAGATCGAGGTCGAGAAAATCGCGCAAAACTGGGGGGAACGAGATTTCGTCTGGCAACGCCGGACGAGTCGTAGAAAAAGGAATCCGTGGTGACTTATTGGTGACTCAAGGTTGCCGGCAAATGCCGGCAACGCTCAAGCCCTTTGGAAATGGCGCGCCCGGAGAGATTCGAACTCCCGACCACCTGGTTCGAAGCCAGGTACTCTATCCAGCTGAGCTACGGGCGCATTGTTTGTTACTTCGTTAGACAGCCTCCGCCGTCCGGCAGTAGCAGCGCTTCGCGCTGCAAGGTACTCCTCTCGTCGCTACGCGCCTCGAGCCCGGCCGCTCGCCGGTAGGCTCGCGGCGTTCGCTCCTGGCGAAGCATTGCTTCGCCTTGCCGCCTAGCGGCAACCGTCGCTCACCCAATTGAGCTACGGGCGCGTTATTGGGTGTCAAGCATACACGCTCTTTATCATCTGGCCACAAAAACTCCTCCAACCCATCCAGGGCGCGACCCTTCGCCTCTGGACAATACCGCGTCAAATTGTAAGACTGTTTGCACGCCCCCCTTCGACGCTGGAGATTACTAATGCGCGCCCTGATTGCCGTTTCGCTTGTCCTGCTGTTCGCCAGCGCGAACGCCGAAAACCACATCGACACACTCAAGCACGTCGCGGAAACCGGGGAATTTCGCATTGGCTACGTACCTGACGCACCGCCGCTGTCTTTTTTGGACAGCAACGGCGGCGCAGAGGGTTACTCCATCGATCTTTGCCGGCATATCGCGTCGACCATTCGCGATGAATTGGGCCTGGAAAAAATCGACATCGTCTATACGCCGTTGACTTCTATGGAGGACCGACTCAGTGCGATTGAAGAGGGCAACATTGACATCGAGTGTGGCGCAACGACGGTTACGCTGTCACGACGGGAGCGTGTCGATTTTACGTTGATGACGTTCATCACGGGCAGCGCTGTACTGTCACCCAAAAGCAGCCCGATTGCCGACGTTGACGACCTTGCCGGCACGAAAATAGCCGTATTGAGCGGCACAACGACCGAAGACGTCATGCGGCGCGTCATCGAGGTCAACGAATTCGATGTCAAATTGAAGTTGATTGATTCGCATGACGAAGGCATGGAATTGCTGAACGCTGGCAAGGTCGCCGGCTATGCCTCCGACCGCGCAATGCTGATCGGGCAGGTATTCAATAACGCAAATGCGAACAACCAGTACGCTATGACGCGAGCCCCATTGTCGTTCGAACCCTATGCCATGATGATTCCGCGTGGCGACACAGAATTCCGCCTGATGGCAGATAAGGCGCTGGCGTCACTCTTTCGTGGCGTGAGAATTCGCCGTATCTATCACAATTGGTTTGGCCGCTACGGTGAACCGCTGTCACCGATGATCGAGGCGATGTATCAGTTTCAGGCCGTCGGCGAATAGACTGTTTGTACTGATCGGGAACGTCCCTACAACAGCCCCTCCAGCCCATCGAGGTCGTTAATCACGCGCCAGTGCCCGCCGGTCTTCTCGACCCTGCCCTGCCACTCTTCGAGCCTGCCCAGGTATTCGCGCGGATCGATGTTATCGGAGCGAAGCTTGGTGACATTGAGCGCGATGACCTCGAAGCCTTCGAGCTCGACATCGATATCGCGAACATAGCCTGCCTCGAGATCCTCCTTGAGATCCGAAAAGATCAGGATGGTCTTGTGGCCGGTACCCTTCTCGTTGAGGAATTCCACAGCCTGTAGCAAACCACCCGTGATATCGGTGTACGGCGACGGATCGGCACTATCGACGAATTCGCTCACCTGCTCCGCAAACAATCGCTTCTGCCGGTTGATGGCGCTCGGTCGATCGTCGAACGAGGCTTTAGCGACGATGTCTTTTTCGCTGAAGCTGCCCGTATCGATACGGGCCACTGCAAACGAGTCCGTCGCATCAAGCTTTGAGAGCGTATAGCGAATGATCTGTTCGGCTTTATTGAGTTCCTCGGCGTAGGTACCGGAGGTATCGAGCAGCATGTACACGCCCGTGTTCCGTGGCGTTGATTCGTTGCTACAGGAGACCAGACATAGGCACAGCGTGAAGATGATTCCCTTGTTCATTGTCCGACCCTCCCCAGCAAACTGTCGTCCTCGGCGTTGCTTGCGATGCGCTCTTCGAGCCACAACGGCACAAACAGTGGCAGGTCATAGATCTGTTTCAGCAATACACCGAGATAGAGAAAAATGTTGCCCAGTAAACGCAACGACAGCGACAGCGCTCGTAGCAGTGAAATCGCAATCAGCCCGACCACCGTACGTAGCGAATGCACGAAGGTTTCAAGCGGTATCGCAACGAAAGTCAGGGCAAACGGCAGAATGAATCCCATGCCCATCTGCGCCGCCGTCGTAATCCACATGTATTCACCCGTCGCCGTCGCGCCGGCATCGCCTCGCAGCAGAGCGCTCGTTGCGAGCTCATCGTGCAGCAGCACCTCACGCATATAGGCGAGTCCGGCCTCGACACTGGCCAGCAGGAACAGGATGGAGAACGTAATCCAGATCATGCGCACACGGGTCTTGTCCGGCAGCGCACCGATCACCGGGAACAGCCGCGTAATACGCAGCGACTCCATCAGGAACAGCCCCATCGAGATTTCCACGAGGATGATGACCAGCGCGGCGATATCGGCCGTGCGAAAGTTACCGATCAGACTCGTGCCGCCGACCATCTCGGCCATCGGCCTCGCGATCAGCGAAAAGTTGATCGTCGCACCGCCGATGGCAATAGCCAGCACAAACGCGGAAACGAAAAAATTCACGAGCGATGACGACGACAGCACCGACATCGCACGGTCCTGGCCATGCACGATGTCCTCGTATTCCTGCATCAGGCGGTCGATCGTGACCGAACGACTCAAGAGGCTGTCGACATTCTTGCCGACCTGTGCCAGTTTCTGTTGAATGTGCCGCCACTCGGGCCGCATATGGCGCAGTAATTTGTGACGCTTCGCACTGGCCTGCTGATAGGCAGACATCGCTTCCTTGTGCGCCTTTATCAGCGACTTGTGAATGTCACTGAGGATGCTGCCAATGTGGGCACGACCGTCCTTGGCGTCCATTTCGGCCACGGTCTCGACCGCCTTGACCCACCCGGGCGGGTCCGGCGGTACATCGACCGCCTCCTGGTGGTCCTTCTCGATGCGATCAATGGATTCACTCAAAGAACGATGCAATGACGAGTATTTGGCGAGATCCTTACGCACAGTCTCGTTGATGCGATCGAATTCACGCTCGAGGATGCGTTCTTTCGACTCACGACCAGCCGCGAGCAACACGTCGCGGTTACGTACGGCAAGACCTTGTTCGGAGCGCGTCACTGCTTTGGACGCAATCTTGAAGCTGCGGTGCAATCCTTGCGCCGCGGCCTGGATGGTCTTGTGGGCCGTGCTGCGAATGAGATAAAGCGCCGCAACGATCAGGATGATCCAGAGTGTAGCCGACGCAACAGGCCAGGGCGTAATGCCAAGCATAAAGCTCATGATGGTAACTCCGCTGTCTTAGTAAGAACCGTAGACCGGTGGCTTTGCGAAGCGCCCTTTCGGACGCCGTGCCTTTTTCATCTTCGCGCGCAGCGTTTCACAGGGAGGAACGTCATGTCAACGTCACAGTCGTGGGTTCGCGAAGCGCAGGATGCGACATAACGGTCAATGAAACTATTGCCGGGCCAATACAGCATCGAATTAGCTACAATGATCGCCTTCACCTGGGAGACTGAAACATGAAAGCAATACTGATAGCGTGGTTTGTGGTATCTGGCGACACAGCGGGTTCTGGCATCACTGCGGAATTCGATTCGATGGAATCCTGCGAAGCAGCGGCGCTTACTTTGCAGAAGGAAGGCAACAGGGGCGCGGGCAAGAACGTCAAGTGGCGATATATCTGTTCCCCGAAATGACCGATGCCGACCCGCCGCAGTACGGCGTAGGAGATGCCTCCTTTCAGGCAGCCGGCGGTGAAGCCGGTATTTTCAAACTGGTAAACGCATTCTTCGATCGCATGGGGAGCGACGAACGGTTCGCCCCCATCTATGCAATGCACCCTGACGATATTGAAGTATCGCGCGACAAACTCGCCCGGTTTCTCTGTGGTTGGCTCGGTGGCCCCAAACTGTATCGCGAGAAATACGGCAGCATAAGTATTCCACGGGCGCACGAGCATCTGGCGATCGCAACGCCCGAACGCGATCAGTGGCTAACCTGCATGACAGAAACCGTCGCGGAGCAAGCGTTTGATCCGGCATTCAGGAAATATCTTATGGAACAGCTGTTTGTTCCTGCTGAGGGTGTGCGGCGTCGCATCGCCGAACTGCCCAAACTGAAACGCTAGAGGCTCAGGTCGACGAAGAACTGCGCTCGTTCGATGTGTTCCGCGATGATGTCTCCGCCTTCGCCGTAGTTGGGATCGAGGTTGCCGCGCTGCGACCGCGAAAAATGCACTTCTCCTTCGCACAACCGGCTCGTGTCCAGTGTACCGATCGGGATCACAGCGGCCACGGGATAACTGGTAACACCCGTATCGCCGCTGAGCGTGACCGGATCGGTATCCGTGAACATCAGACCGCTGGTCGTGGTGCAGGACAGCGATACGTGAATCGATGGAACAATCGACGTATCGGCCGGCGTCCATACGATCGGAATATCGTCTGCCTGACTAAATACGTCATTGCTCTGTGGCGACGTTACGTTGAAGCCGTCGGGTAACGTGACATTAGAATTCGGCGCATTCATGCCATTGTTGCGCACAAACGATACCGTGAACATCGTGCCTGCATCGTCAAAATCGAAGCTGGCGACATAACGGAATCGTCCGATGAAAGAAAAGTCCTCCAACATTGGTTTCTGAATACCGTTGGCCGTGACCGTCAACGTGTCGCCGGGGCTCAGTTGAAGACTCGTGCGTCCGAGCCCGTCGCTGCCAACCTCCAGCTCGGCGTCGACGACGGTCGTGCCATTGCCGTTGGCAAAGACATCGATATCCGCATGAATACCCTGCGTGGCTACGTTATCGGAGGTCGTGCTGCTGCAGCCGCAGAACGCGGTCACGCCAAAAATGATGCATGCGTGGCGATACGAGGTCATAAAACCCAAGTTAGCACACACGTCCGATAGCGCCAATCGACGCCACCGAAGTTATGTAAATGTCTCAATATAGCGACGGTTGCGATCTATTTTGGCAGGAATCAAATGAGGCTGCTGTATCTTTTCTTATAAATAAGACAAGTTCGGTCGCATTATTGTCGACGGACAAGCCAACCGACGAATTCAGTGCAATCAAGCTCAATGTGATCGAAGCCATCCTGATCGGCGGCGATGGCCAGGAAACCTTGTTTCAGGGTTCAAAGCCGATCGATCTACTGGATCTGACCAACTTTAATGAACCGGTCGTTTTTGGCGAGGTGAAGGCCGGCCTCTACACCAAACTGCGACTCGTAATTGACGGTCTGGAGCTGGTTCCCAACGACGGCGGTCCATCGATCTATCCGGCACTTCCGGCGAACGGCAAGCTCGATATGCTTGATCCGGAAGGTTTCGAGGTTCTTCCGGGACGCACGTTGCTGGCAGAAATCGACATGGACGCGAACAAGTCCATCAAGATTACGGGCACCGGTAACGGCCGCAAGTACAATTTCCGCCCGGTTGTCAGAGCGAAATTCATGGACGGCGGCTTGCCGGACAAACTCGCTCGCGTCGAGCGTATCGTTAACGAGATCTTCGCAGAACCGGCCGGCAGCTTCAGGTTGTGTGATGTCGATATGCCTGATAACTGCATCGACGTGAATACCGGTGCCGGCACCCGCATCTTTAACAACGAGGGTTTGGCGGCTGAGTTCAGCACACTAATGGTCAACGACCCGGTGGTCGCTATCGGCCGTTACGTCGTTGATCCCGATATCGAACTGGATACGCTGATTCTTGAGATTGGCGGCAATGCGGAGCAAGTGAGTGGCAACGTCGTCAGTTCACCCATGGACAACCAGTTCCTGCTGGTCATTAACGACAACGGCGATATCGTAGTCGAGCTACAGCCTGGCACGAAGTTTTTCGATGCCAACGAGGTCATCGCCGAGGTCGTGCCAGACGGCAGCTAGTATTCGGTTCGCTCAGCCCCGATTCTTCTTCTCAGTAGCTGCGGTTTTACGATACTCGTCCCGCAGGCGCCGCATTTCGGCAAGGTTTCTCATCTTGACTGTATCGGGCTCATGCAGGCGATTCGCGATATCGTCACTTATTGCCGGTGCGTTCTCGACTTTCAGCCGATGATGGCCAATCGAGATTATGTCGTTCTCTTTCAGGATCGTGCTCTTCACTCTGACTGAATTTACCGTGGTCCCGTTCGAGCTGTTCAAATCGAGCAGGACCAGAGCATTCGAGTACAGCAGTAGCACTGCGTGTATCTTGCTCGCGAACTCGTCCTCGAGGACGACATCTGCAAACTTGGAACGGCCAATCATGATCTTCTTAGAGGCGGAGGTGTAGTGCAACACGGTCTCACCGTTGCGAGTGATTATGAGCCGCGGTCGTCCAGGGCATATGGCCTCTTGCGCGTAATGGTTGATCAGGCCCGGCCATCCGCCGGACAGTTCGCGCAGGCGCTCGCATGAATCAACAGGGAATACGGTATCGGGTTTTTGCACGCCGCAAGCCGTCAACCTCGTGTGCAGGTACCTCATCGTTTCCTCGCCGGACAACGGACCAATCGTGAAGATGCCAAACTGGCGTTTGGCGAAATCCGACATGCTTTCGGATGCGATCAATGCGCTCAGCCCATGATGGCCCGTCACCAGTATTCGAATCGCGAAGCGACCTCGCACGGTAAGCATTGAGAGCTTGTTGAGCGTGCGCCACGTGCTCAAATACATGTGTTCGACGTTATCAACAATCAGTATCGGCGGCTGGGCTGAGCGGGTCTGCTGCGTTGCGAAAACATTGACCATCTGCAGTAGCTCGCCGGTCGATTCGAGGCCGGTATGGTAGCCGTACTGAGAAAGCATTCCGGACAGGAGTCCATGTGGCCGGAGATCGGTACCATCCAGCAGCGCGACCGCAGTGTGATCCGGCATTTTGGCCTGCACTTGCCGGACGATCGTGGTCTTACCGGATGAATCCGGTCCATGCAGTACTCCGACCCCTTTCGGGCTACGCAGGACCGACTGGATGAATTTCAACGCATCCCGATACGACTGGTATTGCACTGTCACCAGGGTATCGGCGTCTTTCCCAAACGCCTGATCGCCGAGCCCTCGTTGGTCTGGTTGCATGCAGCTGCTAGTCATCGACGGAATTTCTGCCGGGAGCGCGGAGAAAGAGCGTCAGTACGACCGGTGGAAGTAGTCTAATGTTGGTCATGGCCCAGGTTTCCAGTGCAACATAATCCTAGACACGCAGGAGAGCATGGAAAAGTTCCGTCGTCGCGGACTTACGTACCAGAAATGCCCTTGATCTGGAAATTGCAGGGTTTATCCCTGGTGCAAACCAGGTGATTAGACCCACCCCGGCTGATGTTTAGGGACGTCCGGTGTGCTTTCTTGCCTGGCTATCAGTGCTTCTTCTCAGGGCGCGTTACGCGCCAGAGTAACAAGGCAACGCCGACAGCGATCAAGACAACCGGAACCAGCGGAATCGCGACGCTCCAAAGCTCCCAGAAAGCGCCGATCACGAACGCGATACCGACAACGATCCAGAAGCCTTCAACCTTGACGTCGGCAAAGTACCTCACGAGCTGCATAGCCAGCGTCAGGAAACCGACACCCAGCAGGCCATAGCCCAGGCCGACATCCATGAGCCAGGCGACACCGACCCAGATAAAGAACAGGGCCCAACCGATCGTGTCGAACATGCTGGAGCGATCTTGCTGCTCCATAAAACTGGTCATCTTGTCGAAGTCTGGCTTGCCGTCCGGTCCGCAACACTGATGCATCATATGCTTCATCATTTCGAAACTCCTCACCCCGCCATGGCGATCAAACCCAAACCACCGAAAATAATGTCGGACTGCGCGCCGGGAGTTTCAATGCGTGTATGTACTTACCCGCGCCAAGACTTGGGGTCGCTACCAGGGCCAGAACGAGCATGCTCCGTAGAGACGAGCGTCTATGTCTATAGATCATGAGCGAATAAGCTTTGGTATTGGGACCACTGGGCACGTTGACTATCGATCAGGAGGTAAGGATCCATGACACCAAAACTGCACACCTCCACGTCAATGTGGGCAGTTGGACCGAAGCTGAGGAATGGTATCGGTCCGTGCTGAATGTCAATCGTGTCGAGGCGCTGATGGGCTGGGCAGTTAAGAATGGCCCTCTGACGATCGAAAATCCGGAGGGCACTGTTCACCTGGCATTATTCGAATCAGGAAGCCCGGCAAGCACTAACGTGATCGCGTTCGGCGCGACCGGAGAGGAATTCCTGAACTGGAAGACACACCTCGAAGCCCAGGGTTTGAAACTCAGGGTCACGGATCACAAAATGGCGTAGCTGTTACGATCGTCGGCCTTCTTTACAATCTGTTGAGTTTAATTTTATAACTTACTGATTTTATAATAGTTTATTTTCTGGCATGCACCTTGCATTTTGTTAGTGCATGAAAACCTTAGCTGCCGCGAGATTTGCGCTCCTCATTCTGTGTTTTGCCCTGCCCATCTCGTCAAGTATGGCCGGTGAACTCAGCGCCGTAATCAACGGCAAGTCTTTTCACCTGGGCGCGAGCGAAGACTGGAACGAGGATAACTACGGCCTCGGCCTTGAATACGAGTTCGCCAGCCAGTCACGCTGGAAGTCCCGGCTCATGGCCAACGGTTTTCGTGACAGCAGCGATGACATGTCGTACATGGCCGGCGGCGGTCTGCACAGAAACCTGTTTGCAACCGATCGCCTGCGCGGCTTCTACGTGGATGCAGGCATCAACGCCTTTCTCATGACGCGCAAAGACGTCAACGACAACAAACCGTTTCCAGGCATCGTGCCGAGCCTGACTGTCGGCAATCAGTACGCGGGGATCAACCTCACCTACCTGCCCAGGCAAGCTGTGGAAAAATTCTACGACACGCAGATGACGGACGAGTCCATGAGCGGCATCCTGTTTCTCCAGTTCAAGGTGAACTTTGGTCCGCGCTCAGGGGCCGACTAGCCGTAATCCCGCCTCGTCAACGACTCCATACCTGCCCTGTCCCCACAAACGAAACGCGGAAGAACATCGAGTAAAGCACCGGCACAACCAACAGCGTGAGCCCGGTGGCAAACGCCAGGCCGAAGATAATCGTAATAGCCATGGGCTTGAACATGGCGGTGCCGCCCCACAACAGAGGTGTCATGCCGAGAACGGTTGTCGCAGTCGTTAGAAGAATGGGCCGCATCCTCTGCTGACAGGCGGTCATGATCGCGTCGGCCTGACTGCGGCCAAAGTCGCGAATCTCGATCGCTATTCGGTCGAGTAACACAATTGCGTTGTTGATGATGATTCCGGATAGCGAAATCAGGCCAAGAATCGTGAAGAAGCCGAACGAGGAATTGGCAGCGAGCAAGCCAAAGGTGACGCCGACCAATCCGAGAGGAATGGTCGCGACGATGATCGCGGGCTTGCGCAGCGAATTGAACTGATAAACCAGCAGCAACAGGATGAGCATTCCAGCTATGGGCAACTCTGCAGCAATCGACGCATTGGCATCACCGGACTCTTCCGTCTCACCACCAATTTCAAAGTCATGACCGGCCGGCCAGCTCTTGGCCGCCGTCTCCAGCCAGGGCACCAACAGATCGACAACCTCTGCGGCCGTCGCCTCCGGACGCAGCTGCACGTTGAGCGACAAGGTCCGATCGCGGTCACGGCGCTCGATGATGCCGGGCTCGAACGTCAAGGTGACATTCGCAACCTGCTTGAGCGGCACATTGGCACCGGTGCCCTGAGAATAGACGGTCAGGCCATCGAGTTTGCTGAAGTCCTGCCGGTCGGCTGCGATCGTCCGCAACGTAACGGGTATGAGCTCGTCGCCCTCCCGGTATTGCGTCAGATCGATGCCGGTCAGTCCCGCTTGCAACGAATACGCAACGTCCTCACTGGTGACGCCCGAACGGCGCGCAAGCTCCTGGTCCACATCAACCGACAGCTTTTTCGTCTGCAATCCCCAGGAATTTCGTGCGTCCGATACCTGTGGAATGCTGTAAAGGAATCCAATGACCTGGTCCGCGATCGAATACAAAGCATCGAAATCGTTGCCGGCGATCCGCACGATAATTGGATAGTCTACTGGCGGGCCATTGTCGAGCCGCTTGACCTGCGCAGCAAGATCGGGATGGTTCTCGCGCACATAGCTTTCGATCCCGGCAATGACGTCGACAACGTCTTTGCCGTCAAGCGTGTTGGTGATAACAAATGAGTTCGCCGGATTCGGATTGGGCGGATTGAGGCTCAGCTGAAACCGCGGCCCACCTTCGCCGATGAACGTGAGCCAGTTACGTATGAGCGGCTCGCCCTTCGCAGGCGTGAAATAGGTTTCTGCAATGAACTGATCGACCTGCGCGATGATCTCCTGGCTGGTCTCGATCGATGTGCCCAACGGCAGCTCCAACTTGGCCGAGAACACCGGGTCCTCCGATGGCGCGATGAATTCCTGACGAACCAAACCCATGCCAACGACGGCAAGCATGAACAGCCCGATTATCACGGCGAGGAAGCGGTACCGGCAACGCAGCGATAGCGTCAACAGGTTGCGATACAACGCATACCAGCGACCTGCGAATACTTCATCGCCTTCTTTCCTTGTCGGCTTAATCTTCAGCGCAACGGTCGTCACCATAGGTACAAACGTCATCGCCAGTAACCACGACGATAGCAGTGCGATGCCAACGACGTAGAAGATATCGGCCGTGTACTCGCCAACGGCCGACTTGGCCATCGCGATTGGCATAAATGCGGCAGCCGTCGTCAACGACGATACCAGCAATGGCATCTTGAGTTCTTTGCCGGACTCGATCGCAGCCGTGATGGCATCCTCGCCGCGCTCGCGCCTCACGAGAATCGACTCGACAATGACGATCGCGTTATCGACGAGAAGTCCGAGCGAAATAATCAATGCAGTCAGCGATATCTGGTTGATCGTGATATCGAAAAGCTGCATCGCAAAGAATGACGCGACAATGGTTGTCGGAATGAGCGAACCGACGACGAGGCCGGTGCGCAGACCCAGGAACGCGATCATAACCAGAATGACAATGACGATCGCCTGCACCAGGCTCGAAGTAAACGTCCGTACGACGTTATCCACCAGGTCGGCCTGAAACCATACCTTGTCAATCTTGATGCCCCAGGGATATCGGGACACCAACTCAGGCATCAGGATATCGAGTCGTTCGCCGAGCTTGAGAATGTCACCCCCATCGCGCATCGAAACGGCTATGGCAAGCGTCGGCTCGCCGTTGACGCGACTGACGCTTCTCGGCGGGTCTTTGTAGCCACGGTAAACATCGACAATGTCTTCGAGATAAACGAGCGCCCCACCGGGCAGCTGGATAACCGTTCGCTGCAGATCCTCGACAGACTCAAAGTTACCTGAAGGCTCGAGCGTGATTCTCTCACGCCCGCTGATGATATCCCCGCCGGATGACAGGATATTGACGCTGGCAAGCGATGCAGAGAGCTGCTGCGGCGACAGTCCAAGCTCCGCGAGTCGCGCGTTGTTGTACTCGACAAAGATGACTTCCTGCTGCTCGCCGTGAATTGATACCTTGGCGATGTCCGGCTCTTTGAGCAGCTCATCGCGCAGCTCGTCTGCAACCGTTTTCAGTTCCGCATAAGAGAAACCATCGCCCGACAGCGTGTACACGCTGCCGAACACATCGCCGAACTCATCATTGACTTCTGGTATCCCTGTGCCCTGCGGAAGGTCCGGCGTAATTGCGTCCACCTTACGGCGAAGGTCGTCAAAGATCGGCCGCATAACCTTGTAGCTTTCTTTGAAGTTCGCATAGATCAACGAAATTCCTGTTCGCGACTCACTCGTAATCGAGTCGATCTCCGGCATTTCCTGAATCTTCTTCTCGATCTTGTCCGTTACCAGCAGCTCCACGCGTTCGGGACTCGCCCCGGGGAAACGAGTCGTGATCACCGCAGTGCGAACGACGAATCCCGGGTCCTGCGCTTTGGGAAGACTCTGGAGCGCGAAGGCGCCCGCGAGCACAACCAACACAACGATCGTCAGCGTGACGCGATTCTTATCAATGGCTGCAGCGGTAAGATTCACGGGGCGTGTCGCCTCTATTCTGCAGGCGGAAGCAGCACACGCTGACCATCGCGGATCACCGATATGCCTGCGGTAACGACCCGATCGCCGACCTCTAATCCGTCGACGATCTCGATACCCAACTGCGACAGCTCGCCCAGGGTTACGGTTCGGCGGCTCACGACTGCCTCACCGGCGACTTCAGCGGGAGCGGCAATAAAAACGAATGTCCCACTAGGGTCGTGTATGACTGCGGTGACTGGAAGTACAACACGACCTTTATCGGCGGCCGAATCGAACTGAAACGTTACGTCGGCGGCAAGGCCGGAGCGCAGCGACGGATGGCTCCCGGTAATCTTGATCACGACCGGGAACGCGGCCGAACCTGCGGCTGACGCGACCGCAATCTCGGAGATGACTCCGCGGAAGACCTGGTCGGGAATGGCACCGAAGCGCACACTAACGGGTGTCCTCTCGTTGACGCTGCCAATCAGGCTCTCAGGCAGGTCCAGGTTGACCTCGAACGCGTCGCCGCAGCTAACGGCCGCCACTTGTTGGCCCGAGGCTACATTTTCATTGACTTCAATATCGAGCGATGCGATCGAGCAATCGGTATCGGCCGTCAGTCTCGTGTAAGACACGTTGAGCCGCGCAATTTCGAGCGCTTTGCTTGCGGCACGAACGACCGCACTTGCCGACTCCGCCTGCGCCCGAGCCGATTCCAGATCGTTCAGTGACGCGTTGTCATTCGCGTAAAGCCCTTTGGTTCGCTCGTAGTTCGCAGCGGCCCTGCGGTCATTGGCCTGCGCTTCGACCAGGGATGCCTGTGCCTGCTGCGCCTGCAGCACGTAGCTAGCCGAATCAATTTCGGCAATCAGGTCGCCGGCATTCAGGCGCTGACCGATTTGTACGGGCGCGTTGATGATGGTCCCTGACACCTTGAAGCTCAGGCGCGATTCCCTGCTGGACTTCGATGTACCGGAGAAACTCCGGTCACGGAAGACGCTCGCGTCGCTCACCATCACGTAGCGAACCGGTCGCAACATCTCTTCGACAGTGTCGTCGGATTTGCCACATGCACCCAATGCAAGGGTTACGGCAAGCAAAGTGCAAACGCTGGATTTCATCATTCTGTTCCCGTCAGTGTCATGCGCATTTCGGCCGCCAAGGCGTCTCTTGCTTCCGGTGTCAAAAGGAAGTCATACCCGCCTATGGCTCGTTGTACCGCCATTATCGTGATGAGGAAGTTATACAGGGAGTCCGCGGCAGCGGCCGATGCCGCGAGAGCCGTATCCTGCGCATCAAGCAACTCAATGACCGTCACCGTGCCCCGCGCATAGGCATCACTCACAAGATCGAGGTTCTTTCCTGACGCCTCGGCGGCAGTGGCCGTAAGATCGATTTGTGCGTAGGCAGCTTGTGCGGCATGCAGCTGATTGCGAATCTGCTCCTCGACTCTCTCTTCGGTGGAAACGCGCAATGATTCCAGTTGCCGCAATTCGAAGCTGGCCCTCGAGACATTGGCTTTTTTGAGGCCGCCCGAGAACAGTGGCAATGTCGCCTGCACGCCGACACTCCAGTCATTGAGATCCTCACCTGCCTGTGGCCCGGCGCCAAGCCCGGACTGACTGAGATTACTCGTATACCGGCCACCGACCGTGAAATCGGGCAGCCAGTATGCGCGCCGCTGGCTGGTAAGCTCGCGGCGCTTGGCCGCGATGCGCGCATTCAGCTGTTCAAGTTCCGGAGCCTGTCGTAGCGCCCGGTCAATGTAAAACCGGGTAAATCGTGCGTAGTCCGCGGGGCTCCTGACCAGTCGATCGATCTCCGCCCGCTTCATGACGAACGGTTCGTCGAAGCTCGCCTCTTTGAGTGCAAAACGGGTGCCCTGCACCCCGTGGAGGATGCGGTTCAATGTATCCCACGACTGGTTCAATGCAGCCCGTGCGTTCAGGACAAGAATTTGTGCCCGTGCAACTTCGGCTTGCCAGCGATAGACATCGGCGCGTGTCGACGTTCCCAGGCGGACCCGGTCTTCCGCCAGCTCAAGGTTGGCCCGCGTGATCTTGAGGTTGTTTTCCTGCACGGCAAGCTGCGAGCGCGCATTCAATACCGTGTAATACGACGTCGTCGCTGCCTGTACGACGTCGAGTTTGAATTCCTGCAAGCTGGCCAGACGGCTCCTCTGCAGCTCCTTCTGGATTTTCAGATTTGCGCTTGCGGAGTCGGAATAAATCAGCTGATCGAGGTTAATCGCGGCATCTGTGGATCGTTCGGCGAACAGGCCCGCCGCTACTGTAGGCGAATCTCTGCGCAGCGAATAGCCCGCCGATGCGCCGACCTGCGGCAACAAATTCGACCTGGCGCGCGCGATCTCTTCAAGACCCGCTTGCACGCCGAACCCCTCAGCCTGCAGATCCTGGTTTTCATCCAGCGCCAGACGTGCGATTTCGACGATTCCGTACTGTTGTCCAAGAGCGTCCTCATCCTGATTTAACAGGACGGCATCGTTCAGAACATCAAAACTCGGCGACAAGCCAATGCGCCGGGCCGTCGCCATGTTAATCGTCAGTTGCTCCCTGCTTTCCGATGCGGTCGGTTGATCTTCGGCGCGCTCACCCAGCATGACGGCCTGCATGTTGAGTGCATTCAACCGCGCCTGGCGATCGACATCGCGCGGCTCGGAATTGGTAACGAGCAAACCACGTTCCACATCCGATACGCCGACGAAGCTGTAACTGGGCAGGCCTGCGGTGTTGATGGCTTCGATGAGGCGATCGTAATCAGCTGGCGGCATGCGTGGTAGCGCCGCGACGAAAATCGCGTCTGTTTCTGCCGGTACCCGATTCATCAGGTGATGGTCGATTCCATCATGCGTGACCTCGAGTAATTCGATACCTCTTGCCTCGCTCACGCCGGTGGCGGCATCACGAAGCTCGGTGATCGCGGCCAACAAGCCTGAGTCGATAAAAATAGCGAGCTTTCGATACGGAACAATTCGTGCGAGCGTGTCCAGATCGTCGGCAAAGTCTGCGTAGGCACTCAAATAGTTGAGATTGGTGATGCCGGATGTCCTGATGCCCGCTACGCCCGCAAGCAAGCCCGTATCCAGAATTATCGGCAGAAACGTCGGCTTTGAGAACTCGCGTCTGGTCGCGGCAAGCTGATTCGCGACGAAGCCGGTGACCAGCACGAGATCAATGTCGGGGTCGTCATAAGCTTCCTCAATCGCCCCGACAATGGACTCTTTGCTCCATTCGCCGGAGAAGCGCCGAATCTGCACGTCGAATTCGCTCGCCGTCAACGCCAGCAATTCGTCAATGTAGGTTTGGTGCTGCAGCGACAGCCGATCCGATGGCCCATCGCCAACGACAGCTACAACCACCCGTTGCTGAGCCATTACCGGCACAGCCAGGAATATCAGGACGATGGAGACAAGGATCTTGAGAGGTCGATCGGGTGTACTTGCTGACAACGACATGCAATGCTCCGGGCTGCCTGCGAATCGGGCTTACCCGCTCTTTCGAGCTGGGAATTGGACCAAAGCATAACGCATACTGCAAGCGCCGTGACGGTCAGAAACCGTCTCACACAACGTTCGAGAGGAATAGTCGATGACAAAGCTCGCCAAGTTATTCGGCACTGTACTGGCTTTGGTGCTGGTGTTGGCCGCCTACAACGTCGCCCGCCACCTGGTTTTCTGGGGATCGACAGAGACTGTCAGTTTTTCGAGCGGCGATGTGCCCATTGTTGGCACCTTTGCAAAGCCCGACGGCGATGGGCCGTTTCCGGCTGTCGTGGTGTTGTTAGGCTCCGGTCCGGAAACGCGGTCCGGTCCTGCCTATCGTGTCAACGCAAGCAATATGCTGCGACATGGATTCGCGATACTGATCTTCGACAAACGCGGAAGTGGCGACAGCGGCGGCGATCTGGATACGGCAACATTTGAGGACTTCGCGGCGGATGCCGCGGCAGCTGTCCGGTTCCTGGCAAGCCGTAACGATATCGACACCAGTCGAATCGGTCTGCTGGCCAACAGCGAGAGCGGCTGGTATTCGGCGCAGGTTGCGGCGGATACCGGTCAGGTCGCTTTCATCATCAACCGCGTCGGTCCGCCGTTACCCTGGATCGACACTGTGCTTTGGGAGGTTCGTAACGAATATCTCGATGCGGGCATCGCAGATTCGGACCTCGAACCTTTGTTGGCGGTCAGCGCAAGACGTTGGCGTTTCTATGCCGCAGCGGGCCAGAATCCAGAGTTCGCCGAAGGTCCTGAGCGAGATGCCATCAACGCCGAGCTTGAACGCCTGCGGCAGACGGTACCGCTGGCGGACGAAGTGTTGCCCGCGAAAGCCAAAGAGTACGATGCCGATTTTTATCACAGCTATGCGATCGACGCAGTCTATGATCCGGCACGATACATGCGGCAAATCGACATTCCATTGCTATACGTTTTCGGCGGAGTGGATGTGAATATACCGACGCAAGACAGTGTGGCGTTTCTCGAGACGTTCAAGGGCGAGTATCGCGGCAGCATCGACGTTCGCGTCTACCCCGAACTTGGCCATCCCCTGGCAACCTGGCGCGGACTGTTTCACGGCGGGTACCCGCCCGATTACCTCACTTTCGTTGGCGAGTGGGCACAGTCCCAGATCAAGTGACGATGCGATAGCATACTGGCGGCGAGCCGGTAGGTCAGCCTTGCTGGTTGCCTTGCGACGCTATGAATGCGCGTCGCCGCGCCTTGAGCTGCCGCTGATCGATCAGGTTCTTCATCTTGAGCGTATCAGGTGATTTCAGGAGCGTGGCCATCTCTTCACTGATTGCAGGGGCGTTTTTGACTTTGAGCCGGTGATGGCCGAGTGAAATGATGTCGTCGTCCTTGAGTATCGTATTCCTGACTTTGACCGAGTTGACAGTGGTGCCGTTGGCACTGTTCAGGTCCAGCAGGACCAGTGCGTCCGAAAACAACAGAAGTACGATATGCAGCTTGCTCACGAAATCGTCGTCGATGACGACATCAGCAAAATCGGAGCGTCCGATCAGGGCCTTCTTCTCATTGATCGTGTATTCCGCAACTGAGTTGCCGTCCCGCGTAATGATGAGCCTCGGCGCCAAGGCGCCGCCGACCTCGTCATCGACCAGCACTGGAATGTCCGCCGCTGGTTCCTCCTCCGCCTCTTGCTGTGGAGCGGTGTCGGCAAGCCTGAGCGGAAAATCGGTCGCACGCCCGATGGCCTCTTTCGCGAACTGATTCATCAGACCCGGCCAACCGCCGGACTGTTGGTACAGGCGGTCGCAGACATCGACCGGAAATACAGTGTCGGCATTACCCACGCTGCAAGCCCCGAGGCGCGCGTGCAAATAGAGCAACGCTTCCCTGAGCGACAAAGGGCTGATTACAAAGCTATCGACACTGCGTTTCGCAAGGCTTGCCATGCCAGGAGATTCGATCAGAGAGCTCAGCCCATCACCGCCAGTGACAATGATGCGAATCGCGAAGCGCTCTTGCGCTGTTAACTCCGCGAGCGTATTCAAAATGTGCAGGGCACTCGGGTACATGCGGTCAACATTGTCGACGATCAGGACGGGCGGTTGGTTGGAGCGCGTCTGCTGAATGGCAAACACGCGCGTCATCTTAACGAGCTCGTCGTTTGATTCGAGGCCAGTGTCATATCCGAATTGGGCCAGCATCCTGGACAACAGTTCACGTGGCTTGATGTGAGTACCGTCAACAAGCGCAACGGCGGTGTCACGGGGCAATTTCTCGACCAGCCGCCGGACCATCGTCGTCTTGCCGGATAACTTGGGTCCTTGCAAAAGACCGACGCCGTTTTCTTCGCTCAGCGCCGACTGCATGAACTGCAGCGCATCCTGATACGATTTATAGGTCACCGTAACGAGGGCGGCGGCGTCCTCGCCAAACGCCTGATCGCCGAGCCAGGATTGATCTGCCTGCATTGGAAAACGCTCTGGGGTAGTGATTTAGACGACTCCTTATTATTTAACGTTGCAGGAGAAAAAAAAGTTCCATTCGACAATAAATGAGTCTGATTTTAAGATACCCTGAAATTTCAAGCATTTACATTGGATAGCGAATGTACTTTTTGAGCCTGGGCTGACATTTTGCTGGCGAATTGCGCAGCTCAGGACTCGCGACCCCCTATTACCCTTACCCCTCGAGCCGAACGCAATCGCGTCCAGCCAGCTTGGCCGCATAAAGTGCCGCGTCGGCGCGGTCAATCAATGTATCTACGTTGTCGGCTGCCCGCGCCTGGGCAACGCCAAGACTCAAACTCACGTTGATTTCCGTATTTTTGCTGCGCACCGAATCGCTGTTGACACGCAAGCGCACCCGCTCGGCTACATTTTGTCCTTCTGCGATATCGGTGTTTCGCAGGATAAACAAGAACTCTTCGCCACCGTATCGGCCGATTTCATCACCCGTGCGTGCGCCGGAAATCATGCGCGCCGCGGCGATTCGCAATACCTGGTCACCGACCAGGTGACCATGCACGTCGTTAATCTTCTTGAAGTGATCCAGGTCCGCCATGATCACGCAAAGAGGCGACTCCTCACGCCTTGCGCGATCCAAGGATTCGGTCAAATATTGCCTGGAAAATGAGTGGTTGTGCAGATCCGTCAACCAATCCGTGACAGAGAGATGATGCAGCCGTTCTCTTTCCCCACGCACGATCTTAAGCGATTCTTCGAGGCCGAACATTTTGGCCGCGCAGTAGCTTTCAACGGCCAGTGACATGTCGAGCGCCGTAATTTTTAGTATGAACTCAATCATGTTTTCGAATGCGGATCGATCACACTGCAGGTGTCGCGGGATATGCCGGATCAGAAGGAATTGAAGCGTTTGAAAAGAACACTGGTAAAGACTCTGCGGCACACCAATACGGTTGTGCACAGAGCCGATCCGAAGCCGCTCCTCGAAGTACTGGCGCTGGTCAAAACCAACGCCCAGACTTTGCAGGTATCGTGATTGCGTCTTTCTGAGCCGATCGGCGTCAGAGAACTCGCCGACGATCTTGCTGAAGCCTTCAATCCCAACCAGCGAACTATAAAAGCTGTCCAGGATCGCGTCGCAGTTGGGTCTGATTACCCGGTCCTGTAACGCTTCGCCCTGTGCGCGTAATTCTGGCCGGGCAAGGCCAACCAAGCTGAGGCGCTGCGCAATAGCTTCCCTGTCAAAACCACGACTTTCGCATAATTCGAAAGCCATACCCAAGCCATCCTTTAATTGCCAGCCCAGCATCAGGGCCATTGGTGCTTATGCGGTACCGGTGCAGTTTAATCAATTCGGACTTATACCTATCTCATTGAAAATTTGGGCATTTTTCTCCTTGCTACAGCGCAGATCACCGATTTCATCGTCTGCTTTCTGCCAGCAGCGCAGGTTCGGGAATCTGGCTATACTGGACGGCCGTTTTTCAAACGACATGGTGGCGCGATGCCATCAGAAAACCATCTTGAACGGGCTCGACAAACTCACTGGAGAACAAAAATGAAAAAAGTAGCACTGGTTTTAACCGCAATATTGGCGTTTGGCGTTACGTTTGCCCACGCCGATGAGGCGACTGAGCAGGAAGTGATCAAGACGCTCATGGACGGCAATGCTTACGTCAAAAAGAACCTCAGGGGTATGGATGACACGATCGCGAAAGAGGGATCGCTTGAGTTCTGGTCGAGCGGCGGGTTGCTCCAGGAAGTCGATGCGGATGCTGCACCACAGGAATTCGACGCAATCAGTCTTAATGCGAAGCACATCACCGTCATCACGCTGGTTCCGGGGCAGATCGCCGTCGCACAGTACTATTCAGAAGGTTCGATGAGCCCCAAAAACATTGCCGCCGTGAGCAACTATCTCACACGCGTTACGGAGGTATACGTCAAGGAAGGCGGAAAATGGAAGACGCGGGCCGCGCACTACTCGCCAATCGCCGGTGGAGCGGGCACAAGCCAAACCTCGGTAGACGATTAAGTTCAACCTTCTTGCGCGCGAGCCTGGTGTGCAATAACCGGGCTTCCCCGCTGCAAGTCTGAGCATGGAAAGCCCCGGCCGGACCGGGGCTTTTTCCTGTCCGGCTTTGCTTTTGTCGAATATCCGCCCGGCGTAGTGCTGCGCCGGGCCTGGCCCTCCGTCTGGCGCCCGAGTTGTCGAGTCTCGCGGATTACAGCGATTCCTAATTACCTGTTTTGCGGATTTTTGCAGCGCGCAGTATCAACGTTGTGCAGCTACATTGTTGCCTCTACTCAACTACCAGGGAAGGGACGTTGACCAAGATAATTACCATAGCAACCCTGCTTAGCGTGCTGGCCGCGTATTTGATCTACCCCCAGTTCGCCGACGCGCCCAGCGACTTATCCGACGGCCGCATCCAGGCGGGCCATGCCCCGGATCTCGAGTCGCCAACAGCGGCAAGGTGGTACGAGCCGCGGCAAGATGTTGTTGCCGACGACGACACTGAGATCGTGTTCGGCATTCGGGTGCGTAAGGACAGGAACTGCACTGTCGAACTCAAGGACTATGTGACGCCGGACGGCGAAATGTTCTCCGCGCACTCCTGCACGCCCCACAACCCCGGTCCGCCACACCCGTATGCCCATTATGACGACGACACGCTCGCCGCCATGGCGTACGCAGACGCGACAGCCGCCGCATTGCTCGGTCAAAGGCTGGTCCGCACGGATACGAGAATGTCATACCAATTGCTCATACGCGCGTCCGCGCTTGACGGTGGCGACCTCGAGCACATCGCGTGGCTATCCGACCAGGCATTTGGCGTGACTGCAATTAACGGTGCGCCACAAGTTGCAAACATGAAACGCCAGTATGAATTGGCGGCACTCGTAACACGTTTGGGCGAGCCATCTCACAAATCTACTTATCTGCGAAACGAGCTGATGAAGGTCGGGGTCGATGCCCGCCAGTTGGACTCGTTAGACGCGCGTGTTGAAGAGTTATTTCAGTCCATGCGCGACATACAACGGACCGTCTATGGCGAGGTCACTATCGGAGAACTGAACGATGCATAAATTGCTGCTATTTGTACTGCTGTTTTCACCACTGGCCGCAGAAGTTGTCCTCGCACAGGCGAATGCCATCAATGTTGTCTGTGAGGCGTGCCGCGATCCTCATGAGTATCCCATTGACTTCGCGAACTTCGCTTTCAATCAGTTCTATGGGCCTGACGCATGGATGAGCTTCGAGCAGGCTGATGACTTCTTTATCACCAACCTGAACAACCAAACGGTCTATGTCGACGCCGATTTCGTGCTCCTGGGGTTTGGCTTTGAGGGATTCCGAGTGCCGTTCTGGCCGACAAACATGGTGCAGATCATTCTGGCGTTGCCAAATGGAGACTTGTACACGGCGTTTCGCAGCGTCTTTCGGACATCGCTTCCAGTAGGGCCCTCGGATGACGGTGCGCAAAGCGGCGCCGGCGACAACTCCTCGGATGGTAGTAGCGAAGGTAGTGATGGCGACGACGGTGAGGACGATGAATATGACGATTTCGACGGTTCCGACGAGTACGACTGGGATGACCTTGAATTCGACGACTATGAGGGCAGCACGTGGATTGAAGATCCGGATGAGGACGGCAACTTCGACGACACTGAATGGTGTGAAGAATGCTAGATCGACCGCTACGACCGTTAGTCACCATCCGGTTCGGACTTGAAGTACCGCTTTCTCACGAAGTAATCCACAAATACAAACAGCGTCAACAGTAGCGCGAATAAGTATGCGTAGTACGGCATTCCGCCTGCCCCGTCGTCTCGCGGCGCGACAAAGGCGACGGCGGCGATGCTCCCAAGACAAACCGCCATCCAGGTACGCAGCGCCGCATGGCCCCAGGCACTTGCCCGCCACATGCCGTATGCCGTCACTCCGCCCAGGATCGCGTGGATGATCAACACGGCCTCGAGCAAAACAGGAACAGGTTGGTCACCGACCGCGAATCCTGCTTGCAGCAGACGCATCTCGTAGCTTGCAGCCAAGACCAGAAGTGTGCTGATTATTTTGAAACCAATTGACGAAGTCATCTAGCGCGTTCTTGTCTTGCCAACGTTGATGGATCATCAGAAAAAATCATCGCGGCAAGCTGACGGCTGAGTTTTTCCCGGCCACCCCGCGCGTTCATATGATTAATATCGAGGAAATCAGCAGGCTCCAGATCGAATGACTCCCACGCGAGCGTCGGAATGCCGAGTTTGTTACTGATGTCGTTGCAAAACAAAGAGAGCCGGTCGCTCCCGCAGGTCCCTTTGAGCTCATCCGTCATCGTTCGGTCAGCCGGATGAATAAAGCAGACCATTTGGTCCGATACTGCCTGCAGCGCGCTCGCGGCGTCGAACCAGTTGTCTACGGCTTGTTGATCAAACTCAATCTCACCCAGGTAAACGCCCGCGATCACCCGGTCGCGATCGCGCACCCAATTCGGCTTGCGGTCTTTTTGGCGCGCCTCGTCAGGAGCATTCCAGGCACCTGAAGTCTCAACAAGCCACTGAAACTCCGGACTGGTCCCGCTGCCACGAAGCGATATCACATTGCCTGAGAAATAATCCGGCCCGAGATTGATATCCCCACTTGGTGGCGTCGTGCTCAGGTGCATCGGATCGAATTCGTAAATAATCAACGGGATGCGAGCGTTGGCAGCGTTGCACTGATCCTTGATGAACTCACACATCATGCGCATGCCGGATGCGTTCACGGCCGGAAACCCGGCGTTGAGTGTCGTGATCTCCGCACCGTACTCTGCCGCAGCCGGTTCAAACTCCGTGGGGCAGAAAGCACGAAACATGCCGGATGAACCGACCGCCAACACATCGGGCGCGCCGTGTTCGGCCAGGTAGCCGGGGAAGCGCTCGATGAACTGCAGCGCCCGGTTAGCGCGATGTTTCTTGATGATGAGTGGTATGCCCAGGAGCTTGCGTAGCCGATCGAACGCGGAGAGCTTGCCCTCATCGCTCTGCGCTGCGACGAGACGCTGCGTCTCTCCCCGCGCCTCCTTGACGATTTCGTCAAACGACATTTCAGACAGCTGAATGACCGTGTCCTGGTCCAGCGACATGCCGAAATGGTGTTCAATTTCCGTCGTGACACTGATGAATGCCAGAGAATCCATGCCGGCATCAAACAGGTTTTTGGCGGTCAGAATATTCTGCCGGCTGAGCAGCGGCGCATGAGCCAGAATCGCCGTTAGCAGGAATCTTGCCTCTTTGGACATGTCTGGCGCATCGAGCTCACTGTCGTCCCTGGCTTGGTGAATCAGTTCTTCACTCAATGCCTTGCGGTCCACTTTGCCGCTGGCATTTTTCGGAAACTCGGCAACGCAAAAGATCGTTGACGGAACCATGTAGTCAGGAAGAACGGCGCTGACTTCTTTTTGTATGGCCGTGATGTCGGCCGTATCCGTCTCGAGTGCAGCGACGATTGAGGTCGCGATTTCCGACCCGCCCGGCCATGCCAACGCTACCGAGTTCTTTCCTGATGCGGCAGACCGAAGCGCGGCTTCGATCTCGCCCAACTCGATTCGGTAGCCTCGAACTTTGACCTGATTGTCGACCCGGCCGAGAAATCGTACATTGCCATCGACGCCAAGAACCGCGCGATCGCCGGTTCTATACACCTGCTTGTCGTCGCCCGGCAGGGTGAGAAAACTCGCCCGCGTCTTTTCCGGGTCGTTCAAATAGCCTGAAGCCAACTGAGCGCCCGAGAGAAACAACTCACCCGCAACGTTTTCGGGGCACGGCGAGAGATCCTGATCCAGAACCAGGATTTCCATACCAGAAAAAGCGGTGCCGATCGGGACGGTGTCGTCTTCGATCGTCGCGCCGGATACCACATAGCGCGAACAGGCGATGGTCGCTTCAGTTGGCCCGTACCAGTTTTCGACCCGAGAATTCGGTGCCGCCAGCGCCCACTCTGTGCCGACAAGCGTAGGCAGCGCCTCGCCGCAAAACAGGCTTAGACGCAAGCTCGGAAACGCCCCGGGCGTCAGGTCTTCCTGCAGCCGAATCTGATAGGCCAGCGAAGGCACTGCAAACCAGCACGTTATGCGCTGTTCACGAATGTAACCCGACGGCATGCGCAATTCTTTTTCTGACGCAACAACCAGCGTGGCGCCGTTTTCCCAACACACAAAGAGATCGTGTACCGAGAGGTCGAACGTCAGATCAAAGGTCTGCGAAAACCGGTCGTCAGGCTCCACGTTGACCAGCGGTCCGACAGCTTTCAGATAGCTTTCGAGCTCGCTGTTGCGGATCGGTACACCCTTCGGATCGCCAGTACTGCCGGAGGTAAAGAGAATGTAGGCGAGATCGGCAACTGACTGCTCTCTGTCCGCCGCTCCTGAAGTGAAATCGGCTGCGCCGTCTAATTGATAGTCGGCTTTGTCGTCACCGCATTCGATGATGGGCAATGTTTCCGCAGATAAGTCTGCGGCGCTGAGAATCATCTGTAATTTGGTCACGGCGAGGTCGCCGCAGATAACCCGTTGCGCACCGGAGTTCCTCAGAATGGTCGCATTGCGTTTGCACGGGTGATTCACGTTCAGCGGCACATAGGCATGACCGGAAAACCGCGCTGCCAGAATGCCCGCGTAGGCGGAAATATGCCGCTGCGCCATGACGGCTGTGATCGGCTGATGTTCGCCCTGAGTAGTTTCCGGAAAGTGACTCGCGATCTGTTGTGCGGCGGCGACCAGCTCGCCATACGTCCACGACTCACCGTCGATGATCAGCGCGACCTTGTCCGGGCTACGTTGCGCAATCTCCAGGATTCGTCTGCCCGCCCGATATGAAGAAGAGTCCGTCATACCTTAGTCAGAGCTGCTCTTGCCCATGCCTTCCCATAACGGCGGACACAGCGGCGCCACATGGGCCTCCAGCTGTTTCTTCAAGCGACGGTTGCCAAAGTTGTACTGCGGGTGCATATCGCTGTTGATGAAACGTTCCAGCGGCTCGGTAAGTTGCGGCCGCAGCGAGCTGAAGAAGCCCGGCCTGGCCAGGCCGGTGTATTCCCGCGGATAACCAAAGCGGTCCGTCAGGTCGCCGCCGAGGTGGTATGGCGGATGCGCATAATCCTCAGGGTGCTCCCCCACGATGGAGCTGATAAGGTTCGAGCCCGAGCGTTCAGAGCAGATCAGGAAGATCGGCGCAGGAGGCTTGACGTCATTGGCGGGTTGCATGAAGGAATTGATCAGCTCATTTTGCGACCCTATGCAGTATATGGATAATTGAGCGCCAAACTAGTGGTAAATACGAGCATTCTGAGTTGATGAAGGTCGTCGCAATCAGTGGGTCCGGTCGCTCAGGAAGCACGTTACTGTCGTTATTGTTGTCGCAAGACACCAGGGTGTTCAATCTCGGGCAGCTACGCCATCTTTGGCGGGCATACGAAGACAATGCCGCCTGCAGCTGTGGCGAAAATCTTCAAGCCTGCGCTGTTTACGGTCGCGTTGTCCCAGACAGCCACGCCACTGCCCGAAGCCCCCAGATTGCTCAAATGCAGAAACTCGCGAAGGCCTTCCTGAAGGATGCTGTGAGCGAGCAGGTCTGGGCCGACGACGGAGTTCAAGAGGGTTTGCGGCAACGTCATCAAGACTTTTTGCATGCGCTGCAGAATGTGCTGAGTAGAATTGCCGAAGTCACTGGGGCCTCGACCTTTGTCGACACGTCCAAGGTGCCGGAAGTGTCATTGGCCTTCAGGTTGTTGCCAAAGGTGGATCTGTATCTTCTAAACCTGGTTCGCGACCCGCGCGCGGTTGCCTGCAGCTGGCACAAAAGAAAAAAGAGCTTTGCCAAGACGTGCAAGAACGCCCGCGACTGGCTGGTGCGCCAGCGTCGGCTGGAGGACTGGAAGCCGGCGCTCGAAAAGCAGTTTCTCACTCTGCGATACGAAGATCTGGCCGTTGCTCCGGAGGAAGCGATTGAGAAGATTGCGCAGTGGGCCGATTTAGCGATTCCTGCGGAGATGTTTGTGCAGCCCGATCGCGCATTCATTGACTGGAGTCACCAGCATCTGTACCCGCCGGCGAACGAACGCGTGCTGGCGGAGAAGAAAAGCGACGTAACGATTGCCATCGCCGAGGGCTGGAAGAATCCTGAGAATCGGTGGATTCACGCAGTCGCCCGCTCGTTGGCGGGCTCCTATGGCCGCCGCTACTACCCGTAGACCTTTTTCATCAACGGCCTCATCTTCCGCATCCCCACCAGTGCCATCGTCGTCGACATGCCCGCCATCATCGCGCCCGTGACGCCGCAGGTGAGTGTGTCCTGACCAGTGAGCCAAAGTCCTGGGATGCGTGTGCGCGGGCAAAGCCAATCCTGTTGCAAGCGTTCCGCGGTGTGGTCAAGGCCATAGAGTTCCCCGCGCTGGTAACCGGAGAACCAATTGGTCGATTGCGGTGTCGAGACTTCGTAGTAGTCCACCTTGCCGTTGAGCTGCGGCAGTTTGTCGTACAAGTACTGCATCAGGCGCTCACCGAGTTCGCCCTTGAACGCCTCGTAGTCGGCACCGCGCTTGCCCCAGGTGCTGCCCTCCCACTTCTCAAACCATTCGTAAGGTGCGGGCGCGACGATTTCGATCGTTGCGGTGCCTGGATGACGATTGAGGTAGTCGGGATCTTTGGCTGATGGAAACGAGATGTAGACGACCGGAAACGGCGCATCCTTTTCATTCGCAAACTGTTCAACCGCCGCGTCGTAATCGTTGTGCGGATAGATCCAGAAGTTCGTCTTTGGAATATCGAGGGCTGCGGCCGTTTGCTTGAGCCCAATGTACACGCCAAGGTGGGCGAAGCTCGGCTGTACCCGCGGCAACAGCTGCTTGTAGCCTGCCGCAGTGACCACATCGTCCGGCACCAGGCTGCCGAAAGTGTTGTGGACGCCGGCACAGGAAATAACGCACGCACACTCGTTACGATGGCCGTCCGTCATCTCGACGCCCATGACTTTACCGTCAGCCACCAGAATTTCTTTCACGCGGGCATAGGTAAAGACCTCGCCGCCGGCCTTTTGAATTTTCGGAATGATGCTCGCGGCGATACGCCAACTGCCGCCGACAGGATAGAAACCGCCGTACAGATAGTGCCGCGCGATCATCGCGTGCGCCATGAACGCCGAACGCTTCGGCGGCAGACCCATATCGCCCCACTGGCCGCACAAGGTTGCGATCAGGTCCTGATCGTCGGTCAATTCACTCAAGACGTCGTAGGTACTGCGATACAAGACCTTTGGCAGTTGCAAGCGGATGAACGGTTTCGCGAAAAACCGTTGCCAGGGCTTCAGGACTCGCAAAAAGCCAAAGGCAGACGTTGCCTTACTGACCTTGGCAAGGAGATCTAGGTAACGATCTACAGCTTCTTTTTCTTTCGGGAAGCTCTTGACCAGATTGTCGCGAAACTCTTGTTTGCCCGCGATGGCGTTGAAGACCTTGTCACCAACGTAAAAACGATCGTATTCCGGGGCCATCGGTGCCCACTCGAGCTTGCCATCCGAGAGAAAGTCGAACATCTTTTTGGTACGGGTCTCGGCGCCGACATCGCCAATGTAATGCACACCCGGGTCCCACTCATAGCCATTCCGTTCATAGGAATGCGTGTAGCCACCCGCCGTATAGTGCTGCTCGAGCACACACACTTTCCAACCAAGTTCACTTAGTAACGCCGCACTCGTCAGGCCACCCATGCCCGAGCCGATGACAATGGCGCCATACTCCGGTGCGAGGCGATTTGGGCGGTAACGATGGCCGATGCGCAGCGTGCTGGCTTTCATGGCGCCATAGTATAAAGCCAGCTACACCGCAGTGGGAGAGCGATATTATTTGACGACAATCGTCATCGTTTGAGTAGGTGCCTCGAATACGAACTTCGCCTTCTTGAACTTTGGCGGACCAAACCTGGCTGGTGCGTCATTAGAAGTACCCGTCGGCTCTTTCGGTTTGCCATACCAGTGCCGCTCCATAACGCCGCTGCCATCAACGTCGTGATGCACAAGCACCGCATACACGCCATAAGGCAGATCTTCAATAGTCCACGTACCCTGCCGGTCTTCGATCTCGATAACCTCTGCGCGAACGGCATTCTTCAGAAAGTTCTCTTGCGAATCGAACATGACGAATCGCAAGCTGCCATCGCTCGACTCAAGACCGTCCACATGTACGATCAATGTTCCGCTATCCGTAGTAGCACTTGCTGCGTCGTCCTCGGCAACGGCCGAGCCGAACGGCGCGCCGAGCAACATCGTAAAAGCCGCGAACAGCAGCAGTCTCAACTAACCGCCCGCTGTCAGGTAAGGGATCGTGCCCGCCGCATCCGTTGCGTCTATCGCAATAAAGTGACTATCGGTACCCGCCTGTCGCGCTGCCGCATACGGTGCGTAATCCGGGTCCGAGACGAACGCATGCAGCGCATCCCCTGTTGGAAACTCAATGACTGCGACGAGATTCGCGGTAGATTCGTTACCTTCAAGCGTCGTGATATTGCCGCTGCGCGAAAGGTACTTGCCGCCGTGGCGATGCACAATATCGTGTACATTCGCGGCGTAGTCAGGAATCCAACTATCGTCGTTAACTTTGACCTGCGCGATCAGATAATGGGCCATGTGTAACTCCTCATGAAGTCTTGTTGTTAGGGAAGCACACCTTCAGCATAGTAGGCGCTATAAACAATAGCCAATATGATGTCCGCTGACCGCCAATAGTAGCTACTGCACCGCCTTAGCCCTACCCCAGTAGTTGTAGCACAGCATCTTGATGCCGGGAATGTACATCCTTTCGTCGGCCGTTATTTCGAAACCGCTTTTCGTGATCAGCTCCGGAATGTCGCGATTCATGTTGCAGCCGCCGGCGACCCGGCTCCAGGCTGGATTCAGCCGATGCTGCCAGCGACGCACATTCTCGTCGGGCGCAATACCGTGCTCGCAAAAAAGCAGACTCCCACCAGGTTTCAGTACCCGCCGCATTCCTGCCAGCGCAGCGCCTGCATCTTCTATCGTGCAAAGGGTGTAGGTCACGAGTACCGTATCCACACTGTTGGCTTCGAGAGGAATGCTCTCTCCGGGCAAATCGATGAACTCGACGTCCAGAACTGACGCATCGACCATGGGTTGGGCCTTGCTCCGCATTCCCTCCGATGGCTCGAGGCCCCAGATCTTACGGACTTTTGGCGTATCGTAGAACGGCAGATTTAGTCCGCTGCCGAAGCCAATTTCGAGGACATCTCCCTCAGCAAGAGGTACGATTTTTTCACGTTGCTTCCGGTTGGGTTTCGCCGAGCACGCAAAATTGATCAGATGCGGAAGAACTCTATTTTCGTAGAAACTCATGGCTTCACCGCGGACGACGGGATGCTGATGGCGCAGAGCAAGCGTCCGTGGTTGGTTGATAGGGCAGCCTGCCCACAATCTTACTCGGGCAGGCTGACTTTGCGCGCCGAATCAGCCGGACGCCGCCCTGGCTAGAATGTCTTTTCGGAACATTGCGAACCCAGGTCCATTGAAGTTCCATACCGCGAGTTCTGCATACAGTCGAGCAGCTTCATCTGCATTGCCTGCCGCTTCGTGAGCTCGAGCCAGATAGTACTTCGTGTACATATTGTTCAGGTGGTTGCCGTCGGCCAAGTGCTCGCACGCACTTTCAAAGTCGTTCTGATAGTAGGCCGCCATTCCCAGGATCTCATGCATTCGCTCCAGCTTCCTTGGGTTGCTGCTTGAAGCCGCGTGGCCCTCAAACGCCGCTGCCTTGGCTATCGCACCTTCGGCATCGCCCATGCGTGCCGCAAGCAAGCCTTCCATATAGGAAATCGTTGCTTCCTGCGCATCCCGCAGCTCATCGGAACCGACGTCGTCCGCCTGCTGTCGCATAACCGCCGCCGCAGCGGCGATAGCGGCGCTGGCAGCTTCGCTGTCCCCGGCCTCGGTTGCGAACAGCGCAGCATTTGACAGCGCGTTCACTTTCAGATCCGTCGCGCCCTCCGAATAGGCGTCATCTGCTCCGGCGGCAAGTTCCCGAAGTTCCGCAATCGCTGCGTCGATATTGCCCTCATACACGTTGACGTAGGCTCGAAAGACCAGGAAAAATCCACCCGCATTGCTGCCACGCGCGTCTTCGAGCTCGGCGGAGCGCGTGTAATCAGCACGTGCCTCGTCATAGTTCCCAAGAAACGAATTTACGTGGCCGCGCTGCTGAAAACCGGACCCCAGGTCCGGCGCCAACTCCGCCGCCCTTGTGTAGTCATCGTAGGCGGCTTCAAGATTGTTCTGAGCGCGATGTACGTCACCCAGCAAATCGTGCGGATTGGGCTCATTGGGGGTTATTTCCACGGCGTGCATGAAATGCTTCTCAGCCATGGCGAAATCTTTTGGTTCCTGGGTCAATAGGTTGTTGCCAAGATTGATATGCGCTGGTACTAAACCCGGGTCCAACTCGATTGCTTTTTTGAAGGCTGTCCGGGCATCGGCAGAGTTATTCACATTCGCATAGGCGTTTCCAAGAAACACCCAGGCTCGGGACGAGTCCGGATGCAATGCTGTCAGTTTCTGTACTGCCGCGATCCAGCCTTCCGTATCCGAAGCGAATGCCCTCTCAAACGCCTCGATCAGCAATTGCTCACCACGGGTGGCCTCGGCCTTGTTCGCCGATGCCTGTCTAAGATTTGAGGCAAAACTCTCCGTCGAGGCCGCGGACAGTGACGCCATCAGGTGCGCCATGGCAAATGAAGGATCAGTGGCCGCTGCTTCCAGAAACTTGCCGTTTGCGGAATTGAATCGGCTGTTCTCATAGTCAGCCCATCCCGCCATGTATAACTCGCGAGCCGCATCTGAAGACGTCGTTGCTGGCAACACCATGCCACCAGTGTCAGCCGACGCAGCTGTGTCCGGCGCCGCCGGGTCCTTATCGTCCGCCCGCTGTCCGCAGGCCGATACAAGCGCCAGGCACGCGATGAACGTAAAAATGTGTTTGGTTTTCATTGTTTTCCCCTTTTTATTAGCGACCTGCCGGCAGGTTCTTGCATTGCTCGTCATTAAGCCGGCGAGTATCAGGAAGTATAGCTATTTTCAGCCTGGTACGAAGCCGAAGATCCACTTCGCGCCGGTAGCCGAAATAGAAAACCCCGCCGTAGCGGGGTCTCTTTACTTTGTCTTGCGTTACTTTACTTCAGTGTGATTTCACGCATCAGGTATTGACCGGTGAGCTCGCGCATGGCCGGGTAATTTTTCTGCGCATATTCTGTCGTCTCTTTGCTTCTGGCCTCACCGAATTCTTTCATGAACGTATCATAACGCTCTTTATTCGGTGCAAGATCCGAAGTATTTGCAAATTTCACGATCAGGAGCAGATTGAAGTCCCCACTTTGCGGCAGGTCACTGCGGAAAATCGACCAACTCTCAATCTGGCCCAGTTCCTTAGCGACTTTATTACCTGTGACCCAAGTGTTCTTTAAACCCTCCAAATACGCGTCATCCATGTTGGCGTTGACCCGTACAGTGGTTACAGACCATACCGCGTCGCTAACGTCATAGTCCTTATAAGGCTCCAGGTCAGCGAAAGCAGTCATTGATACCGTTAGCATTGCAATACTGACTAGAATTGATCTTATACGCATTGATATATCCCTTTAAGTTTGTTGTTGATATTGATGGTGCGGTCGGAGTGTAACAGCTGTGGCGGCGATCGCCGACTAAAACTGATCAAGTAGCCAGATGCCATATTGAGCAGGCGCTGAGCGAGGCAGCGCAGCAGGGTCTTGCGCCTTGTTAGCGAGACCTCGACCAGGCCTGGGTATGGATGTGGCTGATCTTGTCCGATAGCTGCAGGCGATAGAACTGCCGCAGCTCGGACAGCGCCAGCTGATCGTTGTCGATCAGTTGCTGCCGCAGGCCATGACAGAATCGTGCAGCGTAGTCGTTGGCCGACTGGTAACGGTTTAGTTGCTCGTCGTCGAGGCCGTCGTGGTAACTAACGTTGCCGAACAGCCAGCCGTGCAAACCATTCAACAGCTCCTTGTCGGCCTGGGCCAGCGCCAGCAGCATCGTGCTGACGAACTTGTCGATCTCGCCCTGTAGTTCCAGCTCCAATAACGTCACGGTACGATCCTGCGTCGCTTTCCACACCACGCAATTGAAATGACTGATGCCCTCGAGCACTTTCCAAAGGTCGTCGAGTAACTCGGCACGAAGACAATCGAGCGGATTGGCCGACTCGAGGCGGTCGAGCATCGCGCTGTCGAGAAACAGCGACAGCGAAAGGCCGTCATCGTCCTGAGACACGAGTAGCGTCTCGTCCGTGTTGGTCATCATCGCGTCCTGGCCGATGATAGTTGCAAGTGTTGAGTCGGTGATCAGGTAATCGCGGACATCATAAGCACGATCTACCTGGTAGATGTCGCTCAGTTGCCGCTGCAGTTTGGAGAGCATTTTAGTGGCGGCGCATGCCTTTGGGATCGGAAAACGGCACGATGCCCTGCTGCCGCAGCAGGTTCTCGGCCCGCCGGCTGCCGGTCTTCAGCCATATCTCGTAGGTTCGCAACAGATCGATATCGGACTCTTTGCGGGCCCCATCGCGCACCTCGTTAAGCACGTCAATCAGGATCTGAAATTTTGCGGCAAGTTCCTTGTAGACATCGGCGAACACTTTGCCGCGGAACGTGCCACGAACTTCTTCGGATAGCGAGCCGTAGGCATTTTCACCCATGTAAATGTAGTAGTCGACGTCAACCGCCTTGCTCGCAAGACTTTCCATGAAGAACCCACCAATAAACAGCGCAACATCGCCAATGCGTTGCAACGAGTGATTGCGCACTTCCGGGCTTGGCGCGTCGGCCGCATCCGCGAGCATCAGTGCCAGTGGCTTTAGACCGTAGAATTCGCCGTCGTCTTCGTACAGCTCTTCGGAGCGAGAGAAAAGAGTAATGAGGTTAACCACGTAATGGGCAGCATGAGGATCCAGTTCAACGCCCTGCTTTGCAACGACGTCGTCTATCGACGTGCGAAAGTAGTCACGAAGATTATGAACCGGTACTACACGATCATGCTTCGATCGATCACCCATATCGCTGGCTCCTCGTATGACTTTGGTATAACGCAATTGGACCGCATTTCTTGTGACGTGGTTCACGGTCACACCGAAATCAGTACTATCAAGGAGTGTTTTTGTGAATTCGCGCAAATTGAGAAAGACGAAAGATTCCCGGCACTTGGACGATCACTTCGCCTGATTGGCCTGGATCACGAGACACCTTTGCAACCGATGGCGCAGTACCGGCATCTAATGGGTCATGCAACATCAAGAGATTCGCCGCATAATGCGCTAAATTTTGTCGGCGATCGAGCGTGTGGCCCGGCGCCTGGGAAGAAATAATGTCAAGAATAAGAAATGTGGCAATTGCCACCTGCATTGCCGTTTCACTGGCGACCCTCACCGGTTGCTCGGAATCGGACGATTCCCGCGGCGATCAAGCATCCGCGACAATTTCAAGTGCCAGCGACGAATCCGAAGCGCCGGTTGCACGGCTCGATCGTGCTATCGAGCCGATTCGCTATAGCATCGAACTCAGAATCGACCCTTCTCAGGAGCGTTTTTCCGGCAACGTCACGATCGATGTTGTAGTCAACGAGCCGCGTGATTCTTTCTGGCTACACGGCAAGAATCTGGATGTGAGCGACGTCTATTTGACCGACGCTCAATCGAATCGAGTGGACGCCAGCTATGAGGAGCGCCATTCATCCGGTGTCGCGTTGGTAACGCTCGAGCAATCGGTCGGGGCAGGTCCCGCAACACTGCATTTCGCGTACAGCACAGCATTTAATAAGGACGTCAACGCACTATTTAAAGTCGAACGTGGGCAAGACTCCTATGCCGCAACCCAATTTCAGGCTATTGCGGCAAGGCAGGTGTTTCCAGGATTCGATGAGCCCGGGTTCAAGGTTCCATTCGACTTGATTGTTGTAGCTCGGCCCGACGATGTCGTCGTGACAACAACGCCCGAAGCTTCAACCGAAACTCTAAGTGACGGGTTCGTGCGACATATATTTGAAACGACGCGTCCGTTGCCTACCTACCTTCTTGCGTTTGCTGTCGGTCCCTACGACCTGGTGGACTACGGGACGATTCCGCCGAACACAATACGTGATCGTGAATTGCCACTGCGCGGCATCGCGGCCAGGGGGCTGGGTGGCCGTCTGGAATACGCGCTCAAGCATACGGATGGCTTGTTGACCGAACTCGAGGAATATTTCGGCACACCCTACCCCTACAGGAAGCTGGACATCATAGCGGTACCCGAGAGTTTTGGCGGCGCAATGGAAAACGTAGGCGCGATTGTTTACGACGAGTATCTGGTGTTGATGGACGAGGACTCACCGCTCGGCCAGCGGCGCTCGTACACGGCCGTGCATGCTCATGAACTGGCGCACATGTGGTTTGGCGATTTGGTGACGCCCGAATGGTGGAACGACATCTGGCTCAACGAATCGTTCGCGTCCTGGATGCAATACAAAGCGTCACAGGGTTATTGGCCGGACGGCGAGTTCGACCGGGAACTGCTGAAAGGCGCTCTTGGCGCGATGGCAAACGATTCTCTGGCATCGGCACGCGAGATTCGTGAACCAATCGACCACAACGACAAGATCGACGGTGCCTTTGACGGCATCACCTATCAAAAGGGCGCCGGCGTACTGGCTATGCTGGAACAATACGTTGGAGAGGATCGATTCAGGTCCGGTGTTCGCTTACACATGGATCGACATGCAGACGGCACCGCTACTGCCGAGGATTTCATCGCATCACTCGCGGAGGGAACGGAACGTGTGGAAATAGAGGCTGCGTTCAAGTCGTTTATTCAACAGGCTGGCGTGCCGCTGCTTTCGGTGCAGCTCGATTGTGAGGATGAAGAAAACCCGCGTCTTGATGTCGGGCAAGCTCGTTACGCACCACTTGGCTCAACGATCGATCCCGACGCGAGTGCATGGCACATCCCGATGTGCGTTTCTTTTGCTACCGATGGTGAAGAAAAAACCAGCTGCGCACTGCTGAGTAACAAAGAACAGTCAATTAACCTCGACGCCGGTAGTTGTCCTGCATGGGTGCATCCGAATGCTGACGGTGCCGGGTACTACCGCTTTTCAATGGACGAATCCGCCTGGGGAGTCTTGCTTGCAGAAGCATCGGGCCTTCCGCCAGCTGAGGCGCTTGTTCTCGCAGACAGTCTCGATGCCGGGTTCAGGGCGGGGTTGGTTTCGCCTGAGACGTACGTTTCTGGAATGGCGGCCCTCGTTGACCACGGCGCATGGGATGTTGCCGATACGGCCACCGTGTACCTGGAGGGAATTGCCAACATTCTCGACGAGGACCAACTGGACGTCGTACAGCAGGCATACCGCGCAATCGTGGGTCCTCGCTTTCTGCAGCTCGACAATGCGTCGGACTCCGGTTCGGACCTTCTACAGCGACGCATGCAGCGATTCCTCATCGTCATCGCCAAAGACGCGACGATGCGCGAGCCGCTCGCCGAACAAGCAGCGACAGCGATCGGACTAAACGGCAACGCCGATCCGTCGGCCGCGCCGGCAAGTCAGCTCGAGACGATACTCTCTGTTGGCGTACAGGACCTCGGCGAATCATTCTTCGATTTGTTACTCGAGAAAACCAAGAGTTCTGAGGACCCCACATTTCGTCGTGCCGCAACAGGCGCCCTGGCCAGGGTCGAGGAACCCGCGCTTGTACAAAAGCTGCAGGCTGCATTGTTGGCGGGCACATTCAAAGGGTCGGAATTTCGAAGCATCGTATTTCGCCAGATGGTACGGCAAGCCACTACCCAATCGACCTATGACTGGGTAAGGCAAAATACCGAAGCAGTCTTGAAGTTGTTGCCGGGAGGCCTGACCGGAAGCATCCTGCCATCCTTAGGTAACGCTTTTTGTACCGTTGAGAAAGCAGATGAATGGCGGGAATTCGTTATCTCTTACGCCGACGAGCTTCCGGGTTACGAAAGAGACCTTGCGCAGGCAACCGAAAGTGTTCGATTGTGTGCAGCGTTGCGAGAGACTAGTGCCGCCAAGCTCGCCGCTGCGTTTGATGCATATGATTGATTGGGTCTGACACGGATCTCTCAAAATCCAAGTCAGTTGCCGTTGAGATCACCCCTGATTACCAGATCCTGACACCGTCTGCCAAATGCGGAAGAAGTTTCCGCCCATGACTTTGCCGACATCGCTGTCGCTATAGCCGCGTCGCAGCAGTTCTTCGGCAATCGCGTGGAAGTTCGCTTCCTCATCGAACCCTATTACATAGCGGGAAATACCTCTAAGGTCAGAGCCAATGCCCACGTGGTCGATGCCTCCGATCTTTATTACGTGTTCAATGTAATCGACCATCTCCGCGACCGTCGAGATGTGCCGGCCATGCGGCCAGATGCCGACCGCACCACCGTTTTCTGCTATCGCCCGGATCTGCTCGTCGGTCACTGCCCGGTCGTGATCGGTAAATTCGCGCACACCACCATGGCTGAAAATCACGGGGTGCCTCGACAATTCGAGCACATCCATCATGGTCTCGTTATTTGCGTGTGCCATATCAATGACGATGCCGAGTCGATTGGCCTCTCTCACTACCTCTCGGCCGAACTCCGTCAGGCCGCCAGGCGAATACGGCCAGGTTTGCGTATGACCCAGTTCGTTATTGCGGAAGTGAATTAATTGCAGCAACCGCAAGCCGTCATCATGCATCTTGTAAAGATTCTCGATATTGCCTTCCAGTGCATCGGCACCTTCGAGCGCAGGCATGATGGCCACATCGTTATTTTTACGTGCGGCAAGTACGTCAGCGGGTGTATCCGCGTGCACCGCGTAGCCGAGTTCGAATGTCTTCTGCAGCCTCGCAAGCCGGTCGGCGGACAATGCATACGCTTCGCCCGGTGCTGGCTTGTACTCACCCTCTTTGACTTCCGTGCCGTCGCGATTCACGTACGCGCCATCAAACGCCATGTCGCTGCTGATATTGGCGACGACGAGGTCGATCGTGCTCCTGCGATAGACCTCGATCTCTGCGGCCGTTATCGATTCGATATTTTCACGATGAAATCGACTGGGATGCGCGTGCATATCCGCGAATACCGCGTGCTCATGTATCGCAACAATCCTCGGATCCGGATCCGTTTCCAGGGTCGGAGTGGACTCACAAGCTGTGAGCACAGTCACTACCAGTAGTAATAGCGCAGCTTTGGGTGGTCGCATATCAACGCCCCGGGCAGTCATTCGGATACTCGGTATGACTCTACTCAAACAGAGTCGACTCGCCCAGTACAATATCGATGCTTTTTCGAATTTCGGCGGCCCAATACGGTGCTTGATACGCCGCATTTCTCTTGTGACCCGCAGGCTTGTCCGAACGTGGTGGCTCTCGCCTCGGTAGCGAGCGCAGGTCAAAACGAATCGTCCGGTCAGAATCCACAATGACAACGCCGGGCGTACCGTAGATTGCATAGGATGCCGCAACGTCATCACCGTCCGGTAGCACAGTGAAGTCGTAGCCTGCACGCCGAATAAACTCAACGGGATCGCCCTCCTCTCTGAAATTGATTGCGAGAATCTTTATCTTCCCGCCGTACTCGAGCCGCATGCTCTGCAGATGGGGCATTAACGCTTTGCAATAGGGGCACCAGGTCGCCCAGAACAGCAGAACCGTAGGTTGCTCCCGCACCTCACGACTGAGTTGAACCGTCTCGCCCTGAGCCGAAACCAGTGACCAGTCCGGGGCAACGTTCGCGCTATCCACCGACGCCGTGCATGATGTGAACAAGCCAAGTGCAAGAGTAATGACTAGTAGTCGCATAAGATGATCGTGTCCTGCTAAAAGCTGTGCCGTCACCCGATCAGACCCGTGCAAGACAGAAATTATTGCAACGTCATTGGACTCATTTTGAATAACGCCGTTTATTTGCACGGTAAACACGTAAATCAAGAACTACGTCGGTGAATGCCCGTTCAGACACATGCTAATCTGCAACAAATGTTCATTCCGGTAAAAGCCGATTTCAAATTGCCTCACTGGCCGGTACTCACCGTGCTCGTCTGTTTGGTATGTTTTGGCGTCTTTATGAAGCAGGAAAGTGACTGGCGGCAGTTCGAGAACGCCGTCGAGCGCTATTGCATGAAACCGCAGAGCCGGCTGACCGAAATTATCATGACTCGTGTCGACGAGTTCAGGAACGCTCAGTTTTGCGGTGAGGTGATGTACTACGTCAGCACGTCGGACAACGAAGCGAAGGAAATCAAGGACATCGTCAGCGGACTCAAACCCCTGTCGGGATTTAGCCCTGAGGACTCGCGCGAATACGTCACCCAGATGTTGACTGACGAGCTGCGTTACTTTCGCTCAATCGTACCCGATGATCCGGATCACAACTTCGCGTACTACACGGCCTCGTGGAATGTTTGGCACATGATTTCCTCAAGCTTTGCGCACGGCGGCTGGGGACACATAGTATTTAACCTGATTTTCTTTCTTGCATTTGCGGCAACCGTCGAAGCATTGATCGGCCCGGTCGCCTTTGTTGCTTTCATTCTCGTGAACTCGTTGATTATTGGCGTCGTCGACTCGGTCGTTTCCGAACTGATCGACGGGCATCACTGGACCCTCGGGCTCTCCGGCATCGTGATGGGCATGATGGGCCTTTTTGCTTACCTGTTACCGCGGGGCAAGATCCGTTGTTATTACTGGGTCATCGTCATCTTCGGATCGGTCGCCGTTCCCGGGTGGATGCTGGCGGGCTGGTACATCGGCGGCGATATCTACCAGCTGTTCTCTTCCGACGATCACGGTGCCGTCAATGTCCTCGCACACGTCTCTGGTGGGGTCAGCGGCTTCTTCTATGGGTTCTTTTTCCTGAAGGGGTCACGGATGCTTGCCGCTTCACTGCAGCGAGATCTGGATAAAAAGGAACTCACGCTCGGAGTCTGAGAGACGCAAAGCGTGTGCCTGACGCCTTCTTCGTGCGGACGCGATAGAATCTGTCTACCGTTACCCCATCAAGGTCTTCATTGGTGCTGAACAAGTCCCGCCGCCAGGTCCAAACCGCAGTTCTTTTAGTGATTGCAGCTGTTTCGGCAGACGTTCACGCGGCGGATCTGAACGGTTATGCTTTGCTGACGACAGATTACGTCAGACGTGGCGTAACGCAAAGCGATAGCAGCGGTGCTGTGCAGCTTGGCGTCGAGCTTGCCCTCGACTCCGGACTCTATTTCGGTGTCTGGGGATCGACTGTTGATATTCACAATGGTCCGGATCAGCACCGTGATCTCGAGTCCAACTACTATATTGGCTTCACTTACGACGTAGCTCGTCGCTGGACTGTTGGTGCAAATGTCGTTTCCTATAGGTATCCGGGTGCGGACACTTATTTCGACTACGACTATATCGAGTACTCATTGAATGCGAATTTCGATGATCGAATCTGGATTGAATATGCCTATTCTCCCGACCTTTATGACAGCGGGGAGGAAACGCACAACCTCGAGATATCCAGTGAATGGGCAATCGCGGGCCATTGGAGTCTGAGCGCCGGACTGGGTTATTACGATCCATCCGCTTTGACAGGTAGCGCCTACAGTTATTGGCAGACCGGAGTTACAAGGCGCTTCGATAGAATCGATGTTGACCTTCGCTACCACGACAGTAGCCGGTCCATACCGATCGTTAGTACGCCGGATCGCGCGAAAGCAAGGGTCGCCCTAAGTATCAGATTTCCTTTCTAATGCTCCGATGCAGTGAGTCGTCCATGGCAAGAACGACTGTGATCGGCGAGCTGTAATACGATGCAAGCGTTGATCGTCATCAGGGCAGCGTAGTCGACGTGCTGCGATTCGTACAGCAACGACTTGACCGTATCGAAGGACATTTCCGGTGCCACGGCAAGTAACAGGGCGACCACCCCGCTGACCTGCGCTGTCGCAAGAGAGCTCCCAGATCGAAAGTCATAGGCGTTGTCCGGCGTTGCGACCAGAATCTCATTTCCTGGCGCATAGACTAGGTCAGAAAACGGATTTTCCTCCTCCGGTTTCGGTGACGAACGCGTGCCAGAACTGCTACTACCAACGCCTATGACCTGATCAAGATTCGCCGGAAAGTTCTTCTCTGTGTTCATATTCGACGAACTCGCTGCAACGATAATTACGCCAGCACGAAAGGCCTCGATCAACAATCGCTCAACCAGTGGGTCAGGCGGCCCCCTGAGGCTCAGGTTCAGAATCTGCGGCGGATCATCGAGCATGGTGTCAAGCGCTTTTGCAAGAGTGAAACTATCGCACACAGCGCCCTCGCCACCGGCTTCAGCCCAACAGGATACGAATATTTCCATCTCAGCTTCGGGAGCCACACCGACAATGCCGCGGGCATTATTAGCGTTTGCAGCGATCAAGCTCGCAACTGCCGTGCCATGCTTAACGTCAGGAGTCTTTGCTCTGTCGGCGAAATCCTCAACTTTGCTGATCTGGCCTCTCAGGTCTTCGTGATCCGTATCCACGTGACTATCTATCATCGCCACCCGTACACCGCCTCCGCGTGAGTAACGATGCGCCTCTATGACATCGAGTGAAACCAATCCGTGTTGCAGCCCGGCGTACGTGTCGTTGTACGCGTCCACATTGCCAGTCCCGGTTTCAAATTCCTGTAAGGGCTGCGCTGACTCAACTCGATCATCGACCCTAAGTCTCTCGATGACAGCGTCACGGTTTGAATCCTCTGCAACGCGATAGACAAAACAATAGACGGCCAGAGATCGTATGGGCCAATGGTCGATTTCTGCAAGAGCATACTCGGACGCTATTGCCCGGGCATGCTGGCGAGCTTTGGCTGAGAGGGAGTACCGTTTACGGTTTTGGTAGGGAGCACTTACACCAACACCGGACGCCCGCGCGCCGCTGTTATCGAACGTGACGAGAATGTCACGCATCGGGTCCGTGCTGCGTGTGTCAGCTGCAGCTGGATACGAAAATACCAGCGGCAATAACATCAGAAGAAATAGCCGACTGCGCACGCTGTTCACCTCATTGGCAGCTGTAATGCGACAACAGAGGCGGATTTGACTTCTCTCCGCGCCCCGATCCCCTGAGTATAGCGCTCAAGGCCCTCGAGCGACGTGGCCGGCAACCGGACAACGACGCGAAATGTGTTCTCCTCGCTTCCGGTACTAACTTCAACCGCGCCTATTTCCTGCAAAATTCGTTCACGTTCGCTCGACGTAACATGGTCTTCAAATTGCACGGCAATCACATAGTCGAGGGGCGCGGCCTGTTCCGCGGTGGTCGCCGTTTCAAAACGTGTCGGTCCGTTCACTTCGGGAATCCTGTTACTTAGGGCCAATGTAGCAGCAATGATCAACGCCGTTATTGACGCCGCCAGCGCCAGAGCAGGCAGCCATGAGCGATGTTCCGCACCACCAGAATCCGCCTCGATGGCGTCAAGCAAGTCATCGAATCGAGACTGCATAATTGGCGTCGCCAACTCATGCTGAACTCCAGCTTGAACCTTCTCAAGCAACGCTACGTTCTCCTGGCAACTGGTACAAGCTTCAATATGATTCTGCGCGCGCTCATGCTCGCCAGAGCTTAAGGTGCCATTCACGTACCACGGCAACAACAAATCGACGCCATCGTGGCCTAATTGTTTACTCTGATCGTTCATTCTAAACCTCAGCCGGATCTGATTCTGGAGCGGCGGAAGCTGAAAGCAACTTCCTTAGTTTTTTTCTTGCGTGAAACATCCGAGTTTTTACCGTATTCACAGGGCATTCACTTACCTCGGCAGCTTCTTCGTACGACAGTCCGAGATAGAAAACGAGTAATACTGTCAGCTGTTGTACCGGCGGAAGGTCAAGCAGCCCCTGCCTCACCCAGTCTTCCCGCTCTATCTCTCCTTCATTACTCGTTGCCAGAGAATCGATGTTTGTATTCGACGATACCGGCAGTGTCTTGCGGGAGACGCGTCGCATTGTCTGCCGATACGCAATGCCGAAGATCCACGTCGAAACTTTCGAGTCACCGCGAAATGTCGCTGCTTTGCGCCAGACTATCAACATGATGTCGTTGGCAAGTTCATCGGCAGCGCTGTACGAATGGGTTAGGCGAAAAACGAATTTAAAGAGCCGCGGTTGATAAATTCGATATAGATCACTCAGCGCCGCCCGATCCTCAAGGGCAACTCTGCGCAGCAAGGCGCGCTCCCGCTCGTTGACGCTCCCAAGTTTTGTATCCGTTCGCGTATTCATCGTACCGCCGGCAAAGAGAGGCATTACGTTAGTGGCATTGGACCAACAGAAAGGTTCAATGGAGCAACATTTATTCTTTCGCCAGTAGTCTTTTGAACATAATACGCCGCTTTTTGTCCGCCAATTGAACCATTTCGGGCCCTGCCGGCACTCACGGAAAAACTGCATGCACTAACTAGGCGGAGATTCACATGAGGATTCAACCGGTATTTTCGGTCAGAGGGTTTTTGGTTTCATTGTCTGTCGCAGGGCTGATCGCCGGCTGCGGCGGCGGAAGCGGCAACGGTGGCGGGAATAACGCACCACCCCCTCCACCCCCACCACCGTTTGCGGCAAATTTCTCCGCGATTCAATCCAACGTATTTACGCCGACATGCGCGACGGCAGGTTGTCATATCGGAGCCGGCGCGCCACAAGGCCTGCGTCTTGATGATGCGAACAGTTATGGACTACTCGTAGGTGTGGCGAGCTCTGAAAACGCGGCACTCATGCGCGTTAACCCTGGCAATCCGGACATCAGCTACCTGATTCAGAAACTCGAAGGAACAGCGTCGGTCGGCGAACGTATGCCATTTGGCGGGCAGGCGCTCGATCAAACCGTCATTGCTGTCATTCGTCAATGGATCACTGACGGTGCCATCGATGACAGGGCACCGTCAGCGGCACCCATTCGGGTGACCTCGCTGTCGCCGGTGCCGGGTGCTGATCTGGCCACGCCGCCCGCTGAAATTATCGCGATGTTCGATAGACAACTCGACGCCTCGACGATTAACACCAACACCTTTGTCCTCGAGGCAAGTGGTGGCGACGGTACATTCGCTGACGGCAATGAGATGCAAATCAACGCAGCTGCAATAACGGCACCAGCGGTGAATCCGATGAGCGCGACCTTTGATCTGACCGGTGTTGCGCTCGCGGATGAGACCTATCGTGTGCGGTTGCTGGGATCGGGCGCCTCGATGATCCTGGACATTGATGCCAATGCGCTCGATGGTGAGTTTTCGGGCACATTTCCATCGGGGAACGGCACACAGGGCGGTGACTTCGAGGCGATCTTCACTGTCACGACACCGGTCGTCGGTAGCCCGACGCTCGATGACATTCAGGCCAGCGTCTTTACTCCCAGGTGCTCGAATTCCGGTTGTCATAGCGGGGGCGGGGCTGTGCTGCCAACCGTCATGGACCTGACCAGTGCCGACGCCAGTTTCGCTAATCTCGTAGGTGTCTCCAGTCTGGAAGTCCCGGCACTCTCGAGAGTCGCGGCTGGCGACGCGGATAATAGTTACCTGATCCAGAAGCTCGAAGGCACGGCGGCGGTGGGTGTCAGGATGCCGCCGATTGGACCGGCACTGAATCAGACCGTCATCGATGATATTCGGCAGTGGATAGACGACGGCGCAGCCCGCTAAAACTGCGGCCGGATACATGACTGATAGTGCTTTCCGGTTTCGGCCCGCGCTCGTGATCTGCGGCGTTATGGCCTTTTCAGGTCACGCTGCCGCAGAACCCTATCTGGCAGTGGCTAATGGTTTGCAGTGCTCAGCCTGTCACAGTCATCCGGCAGGAGGCGGCAAACGCAATGCATACGGCAACGCGTTTGCCCAGTCGGAGCTATCCGCAAAACGTATCGGTGCCGAGAATGCCGAGTTCTGGACTGGCGACGTCGTGAAATGGTTGTCAGTCGGCGCCGATCTTCGTGCCAGCCTCAGCTACGTCGATGTCCCGAACGCCGAAACGCAAAGCGAGTTTAATGTGACGCGTGGCACTCTTTACGTCGAGGCCAACATTATCAAGGATCGTTTATCCCTGTATATCGATCAACAGATTGCGCCGAGCTCCAGTATTAATCGCGAGGCCTATATCAAACTGAAAGATCGTGGCGGAAATTTTCATTTGGCTGCTGGACAATTCTACATTCCATATGGGCTGCGCCTGCAAGATGATACGGCGTTCATCCGACTCGTCACTGGCATAAATTTTACGAATCCCGATCGAGGTGTGCAGGTCGGTTACGAAAACGGGCAATGGTCTACGCTTCTGTCAGTAACTAACGGTAGCGGAGGCGGTTCAGAGACTGATTCCGGTAAGCAAATCGGCTTTCTCGCAAACTACGTCCGACGGAACTGGCGGGCTGGCATCAGCTTCAACACGAACAACGCCGATGCAGGTGATCGACAAATGTACAATGCTTTTTTTGGGCTGAAAACCGGTCCAATAGTGTGGCTTGCCGAAATCGACAAGATTCAAGACGAGTTGCCAAATTCCGGTAAGCAAGATGCCATTGCCAGTCTGATCGAGGGCAACTGGTTGTTTCGCAAGGGACACAATCTGAAAATAAGCTACGACTACTTTGATCCGGATGACGATGTCGATGAAGATCACCAGTCACGCTGGAGCTTGGTTTGGGAGCACTCTCCCATACAATTTCTGCAAGCCCGATTCGGAATCCGACTCTATGACGGCGTGCCACAGGTAGATACGCAGAACCGTGATGAGGCCTTCATCGAGTTACATGGATATTTCTAGCGTAGGTTGCACACAAATAAAGAGCTCGCGCAGATGGACGGGCATCACTGGACTCTCGGACTCGCCGCCAGCGAGATCTGGATAAAAAGGAACTCACGCTGGGTATATAAAAGGGGGCGGTAGCCAAGGCTGCCGCCCCATTCCGACATTCCCGTTTTTACGCGGTGTGAATGTCGTACCAGGTTGAGTTATTGACCTCAAATGACCGAATCGTCGGCGACCCTTCAATAGCATCTTCCATCTTCTTGGATACCTTGGGATAGATATCGCGGTGGTATTTTTCAGCGTCCTGTCGGCTGTCCCAGAAGCTCATTGCAAAGGCTTCGTCTTTTTCTTTATCGAAGAATGATAGTTCGTCACGAAACCCTTTTTGCTTTTTGAGCAGCGGAATGACGTCGTCCTCAAGCCGTCGGTTGAGCAGATCAAATTTTCCTGGTTTGAAATGCGCACTGACCTGTCGAACAAACATAATTATCTCCTTATCATTGCTGCAACACTCGCGTCTTTGCGGTGGGTTGACGCGTGTAACTCACCGCAGTCGTTATGTCAGCACGTGTAGCCGACCCCCGCATTGACATTTGTCAGCTCAGGCTAAGTAAATTCCACGATTTTAGGGCGTTCAAGGTGCACGTAAACTTACGTGGGAGGTCGAGGAGTTACCGGTTGCACGCACACGCTGACACGAGCCCGCTGGTGCTTGGCGCCCTTCGTCGCGCCTGCCGGTTTTGTTCGCTTTTTGAATTGTGCTGGCCGATGGGCCTGGACGGGTCGGATCTGCGGCGTTTACGGTCAATCGTAAGGCACACGGGCGTGCTACCTTGCGGGAACCATCTGTTTCGGGTCGGCGATCGGTTCACGGCTATATACGCGGTGCACACGGGCTGCATCAAGAGCTACACACTGGATGCCGGTGGACACGAGTTCGTACACGGCTTTCACCTGCGCGGCGAGTTGCTTGGCTTTGATGCGGTTTACCCTGACCAACATTGTTGTAATGCGGTGATTCTCCAGCCCTGTTCCGTGTGTGTCATCCCGTATCGTGACATCGCCAGGCTCAGCCTGGACATTCACAGTATGCATAGCCAGTTAGTGCGGCTAATGAGCCGCGAATTCTCCAAACAGCTCACGAATCGAGAAGGTGCCGGGGCGACACAGCGAATCGCTGCGTTCCTATTGAATATCGGCCCGCGGCTGCAACAAACTGAGTCGAGCCCCGGAGTCTTTCGCTTGCCGATGTCGCGCGAAGACATTGCGAGCTATTTGAGCATCAGTGCTGAGACCTTGAGTCGTTTACTCGCAAAACTGCACGGCATGGGCCTGATCGACGTTTGCCGGCGACAGGTTCGTCTCGTGGATACTGCCAGGCTCAACCTGATCGCTCAGGGAATGAATTGAACGATTAATCCACCTCGACTTGACCACTTCGGTCGCCGCGCTTTCCTGCTATTAGCTTGCGCGTCTGCCGCGCCCGGACGAGCCATGACGCTTGCCGCCACGCGCATTCGGCGCACCACTGCGCTGCTTTTTGCGAGGATTGCTGCGTTGCGGATTTGAACGTTGCTGACGCCCTCTTTGGACGGGCTCTGCCTTGATGCGTGGATCCGGCTCATAGCCCGGAAGGATTTCTTTTTCGATGTCACGTTTCAGGAGTTGCTCGATGTCACGTAGCAGCTTCGCTTCGTCGACGCACACCAGTGAGACCGCGTGTCCGTCCAGGCCCGCACGGGCCGTGCGGCCAATGCGATGCACGTAATCCTCGGGAACATGCGGTAGTTCATAATTCACAACATGCGGGAGTTTGTCGATGTCCAGCCCGCGTGCTGCGATATCCGTTGCGACCAGAATTCTGACCTTACCGGCTTTGAAGTCGCTGAGCGCTTTCGTGCGTGCACCCTGTGACTTGTTGCCATGAATCGCGACCGCACGCAGACCATCGTCACATAATTGTTGTGCAAGGCGGTTCGCACCATGTTTGGTACGCGTAAAGACGAGCACCTGGCGCCAGTTCTCTTTGCCGATCCGGTGTGACAGAAGTTCACGCTTGCGACGCTTATCGACTGGATGCACAAGCTGGCTGACGCGTTCTACTGTCGTGTTGCGTGGCGCGACCTCAATCTCGGCAGGACTGTTCAACAGGTTCGCCGCAAGATCGCGAATCTCTTTGGAAAACGTGGCCGAAAACAGCAGATTCTGACGCTCGGCTGGAATCAGTTTGAGAATTTTTCGAATGTCACGGATAAATCCCATGTCGAGCATGCGATCCGCTTCGTCGAGAACGAGAATTTCAATCGCACCAAGATCTATCGTTTTCTGTTGCACGTGATCGAGCAGGCGACCGGGTGTTGCGACGACGATGTCGACGCCTTCGCGCAGCCGGGAAATCTGCGGACGAATGCTGACACCACCATAGATCTGCATCGATCGAAGCGGCAGGAAGCAGCCGTAGTTTCTGACACTTTCAGCTACCTGGGCAGCGAGTTCACGCGTCGGCACCAGAATCAGTGCACGTACGCGGCGTTTGCCGGACCTGGATGACTGCAGCCGCTGTAGCAACGGCAGCGTGAAGCCCGCTGTCTTGCCGGTACCGGTTTGGGCACTGGCCAGGATATCGCGGCCTTCGAGAATAAGGGGTATTGCTTTGTGCTGGATCGGGGTCGCCTCACGGTAACCCTGTTTTTCGACTGCACGCAGCAATTCGGCCGACAGGCCGAGTTGATTAAATAACATTGAGTGGTACTCCGAATACGTCTGACCCGCAGCACGATGTAGACATGCACGGTTCGGCCCAGACTGGAATTCTATTTAGTGACTCCGAGAGCGCGGAATTGCGGTGCCGGAGGGATTGGCGCAGACCGATGTGCGCCAGGACGGAGCGGACTGTAACAGATGTCGAGCCAAATAAAAGGGCTTTCTGTCCCTAAATCGCGATATGCGCCTGCCACGATTAGCATTATCGCTAGATTGGCAGATAGACGACCGTATTGGTCAGCAGAATCATAATGAATACGAGGCATGTGACCATCGGCCCGAGATAGATCCTGCCCGTCATCCCAAAAAAGTATCGATTGAAGTACGGCAGGACAAACATCATTGGCACGACCGCGAACAGCAGATTGACGTACAGCCAGCCATCGGTCCAGTAAACGGTGCCGGTCATCGCGAACGTCACGTACTGCACAACCACGATCAGCAAGAGACCCAGTGAGTTGCCAATACCGGCGATAAGCATGCTCTTCCATTCCGCCTGCCCTTCCGTTCGCATCGCGCCGTTAACCCGCAGAGAACTGGAAAGAAAGAAGACAAAGAAGAACGGCGCATACACCACGAGCAATAGCAGTTCGACCGGCCGAAAGATTCGTACACCCATGAACAGGAAGCGGTAGTCGACGTGAAAAACGTAGTACACCGTGAACAGCAACAGAAAGTAGAAGACGAACAACGTGAAAGCGAGCCAAAACGTCCGCACGAGCTCCGATCGATTGATTTTCGCTCCCCACATGCCGGACACCACGCCGTGTTGCTTGCCGTGGAAGCGATAGCTGAGCCAGAAAATCAGAAAGCCGACGAGTCCGTTAAGGACTGCCCACATCATCACCGCATTGTTCATGCGTTGTGGGAAAAACCAGGTCTGCTCCCGCGTGGAAGCAGCCACGAATAGTTTTTGTGACAACTCGGCCATCGGAATGTACGAAAAGCACGCGATGAGCGCGCCAATCGCGAACAAGCTCCAGAACAGCACCCTGCCGTTGCCTTGCGGTCGTGGTAGCGCTTGGGGAATCGGGTGAACCAGCGATTGAAAGACCGGAATCTCCAGCAGAAGCCGGCCCATTGGCACCAGCAGCACAACTGCCGCGATCAGGGAGATGAGACTCAGCAATTCCTTCCAGTACCAGACCTGGTCGCGACTCGACAGGCCACTGTCGATCTCAAAGACCCTTTCGAAGTACTCGATCTGATTAGCAGTCGCTTCGACGACATAAGGCTGAAACGGATGCAGGATTCTTTCATTGAACACGACACGGAGGTTTCTCCGCTCTGCGTCGCCATAGTACTGACCGAGGCTCACTTCCTCGATGCCGGGCTCGCCCGGCGTGCGACCCGAATTGACGAGCCGCAGCGCCTCAGGTGCGCGACGCATGTCGCCGTTCTTGAGCTCATTGCGATACGCCCCCTCATCGTAATAGGCATAACTCATCCCGACGTTGGAACGAACATCTTTTAATACTTCATCCGTCAGGGTTAGCACATAGCCCGAGACGAACACCGAATGGAGCTTGCTGGGCTCTCCCCTTTCCCGCGCTTGCTTGCCAAAGTAATTGGCGCCGCGTATCGCAGCATTACCGCCAGCCGAATGCCCGGTCGCCCCGACACGGGATTTGTCGATGTAATTCAGGTTCGAGGTGTTCGCAGCGTAATCAACAATCGCAAACATGCCGTAACCTTCTGTCGTTGCTGCGCGCCGGCTCATCGACGCACTCGAGCCACCCTGCGCATACGGATCGATGGAAATTGCTACGATGCCGCGCCGGGCAAGCTCGATCGCAACGTTGGACAGGGCCTCTTTTGAGCGCTGAAAGCCCGGCACGACCACGACCAGCGGCGCCGGGTTGTCACTCGTTGCCGACCTTGGTTTGAACAAATCGGCGACCAGCCACTGACCATTCTGTGTCGGAATTTTGACATCCAGAACCTGTACGCGCCCGCCCGAACTTTGGATCAGCGATACCAGAAAGCTCGCGAGTACAACAATCGACAATAGTGTCCAGAGCAGTCTGTTGTTTGCCGCCTTCTGCATGGCAGCTAATGTATCATTCCCGGCAAGAAATCATCGGAACTCGACGTGATTGCTCGACTGATCCTCGTTAACGCAATAATCCTCTCCGCCTGCGCAGCTGCGGCGGAAGAACCATTTTGTGCGAACGACCACTTTGCTATCGACGCGCAGCATGACAGTGGCGACCTCGACAAGTGCAAGTTCAAAGCAGACAACACCGTCGAGCTGACGTTTCGACGCGAAGACAACAAAGTCGATGGCGCTTTCTCGTGGTTTTCTTTCCGCATCACGGCGGAAGAGACTCGTGATATCAGGATCAAGTTACGTTTCCCTGACGCTTATGCCCGTTACTGGCCGAAAATCAGTAAAGATGGCCGGACGTGGACCCGCGCAGATGACGACGTTGTCAAGCGAAGTTGGATTGGGAAATCCATGAAGCTCGCCGTCACCGTCGATGAATCCGGAACGTGGGTTTCTGCACAGGAACTGATCACGCAAACTTTTTACGATCAATGGCTCGAGGAATTGGCGTCGCACGAGGAAATTCGAACCTCGGTCATCGGCAAGAGCGTTCAGAACCGGCCAATTCATCTGGTTAGAACCGCGAACAAGCCCGAGGTTGTGGTGTTGCTTGGGCGGCAGCATCCAGCTGAAGTGCCTGGCGCGCTGGCGATGCGTGAGTTTGTCGACGTACTGCTCGGCGATACTGAGCTTGCCAGGGAGTTTCGTGAACGGTTTACGCTGCTCATAGTGCCACTCGTCAACCCCGACGGTGTCGCAAACGGACATTCGCGGCACAACGCCGGCCGTGTCGATCTCAATCGTGACTGGGGGCCGTTTACGCAGCCTGAAACGCAGAGTGTGGCCAGGCTGATGGCTGGCGTGGACGAGCTAGGGATGAAGCCGCGGCTGATGCTCGATTTTCATGCGACCAAGATGACGCCGACGATGGTCTTTTATACGCAAGTGCCCGAAGACAATACGAATCCGCCGCAGTTTGCTACGAGTTGGATGACAGCCGTAGGTAAACGCATTAGCGATTACGAGTTCACTCATGATCCACGCTCACCTTCGGGCCTGGATAACACGAAGAACTACTTCTTCAGCCGCTACGGCATTCCCGCGATTACCTATGAAATCGGTGACGAGGCCGATCGTGACAAGGTGCGTAAGTACACGCCCGTGTTTGCGGAAGAGATGATGCGGATCATGTTGCAGGCCGGGCCGCCGGAGACCTGAGTACCCTGCCCGGCCTCGTGCCGGTCATTTCCTTGTTTAGCAACACCGCCTGCCCGTTGACCAGGACATGATGCACGCCCTCCGCGTATTGATGCGGATCCTCGAACGTTGCTTTGTCGATGATTGCAGCAGGGTCGAATACGGCGATATCGGCCATCGCGCCGACTTCGATCCGGCCGCGGTCAGCTAAGTTGATTCTATCGGCCGGCATGCGGGTCATCTTGTGTATGGCTGTCGATAACGACAGGATGCCGCGTTCCCTGACGTAATGGCCGAGAACCTTCGCGTTGGTCCCGTAATAGCGTGGATGGGGCCGCAGATTGCCCGGCGCCATGATGCCGCCGTCCGAGGCGATCATCGTCTTCGGGTGCTGCATGATGCGTTCGACATCGTCGATAGACATCGCGTGATAAACGCAAATGCAGCCACCGGCATATTGCAGGTCCATGATGAGTTCGGCCGCGTTGTCGATGTTGACCTCGATTTCCCGCTGCCGCAGCACGTCGGCCAGGCTGAGTCCATTTAGCGACGGGTCCCACGAGCAATTGGCTAACGCCACTTTGGACGGGTCGTTGCCACCACGTTCATTGATCATCGCGTAGACAATGCCTTCTTTGACCTTCGCGCGCTGCTCCGGGTCGTCCAGTCTTGCCTTGAGCGCGTCGCTACCACCGGCAAGGCTCCAGCGCGGAAACACCGCCGGCAAACCGGTCGACGATGCCGGGTACGGGTACTGATCACTTGAGACGTCGACGCCTCGTGCGATAGCGGCATCGACGTGCGCAAGCGTTTTCGTCGAGCTTCCCCACATCGGCGCGCCCATGACTTTGTGATGTGTGATCTGTGCCGGAATGCCTGCCTCTTCGCCGATACGAATCGTTTCCTCTATTGACTCCAGCACACGCAGCGCCTCGTTGCGCATATGGCTGATGTAAATACCGCCATAAGGCGCGACGACCTTGGCAAGTTCGATCACTTCTTCGGCCGGCGCGAAGCGACCGGGCGCATATAAGAGTCCCGAGGACAGACCAAACGCACCGCTTCGCATCGCCTTTTCAACTTCGTCGCGCATCTGCTGCAGTTCTTCGTCGCTGGCGGGTCGATCCTCAAAGCCCATCACGAGTTCGCGAATCGTGCCATGGCCAACAAACGTGCCGAAGTTGACGGCGGCCGGGTTGGCTTCGAGCTTCGTGAAGTCGTCTTCGATCGGTAACGGCGACCAACCGTCAGGACCACCGATCACGCTCGTCACACCCTGGCGAATCAGGTTTTCGGCATCCGGCCAAAGATAGATGCCGCTTCTCGATTCATTCGGCCTGAGCGCATGGCTATGTATGTCGATGAACCCTGGCGAGACCGCAAGCCCCGTGACATCGAGCCGCAAGTCGGCCGGGTGATCCCTTAGATTGCCGACCGCGACGATACGATCGCCTACAATACCCACATCAGCAATGACCGGGTCTTCGTCGACGCCACTGTAAACGGTGCCGCCGCCAATCACGACATCGAGGGTCTGCTGAACCGCGTCGGGTTGCTCCGTACAAGCAACGAGAAGGCCCGCAAGCGCTAGGTAGCTAGACCAACGCATTGGGTGCGACGTACAGCGCAATGATGGTGACCATGACGATACCTAGCAGGTTCAGGACGATACCGGCACGGACCATCTGCGGAATCGTTATGCGCCCCGTTGCGAACACGATCGCGTTCGGCGGTGTCGCAACGGGCAGCATGAATGCACAACTCGCGGCGATCGTGATGGGTACCGTGAGAATGAGCGGTGGCAAGCCGGCTTGCAGCGCGATTGCACCCATTACCGGTAGCAGCGTCGCCGTCGTCGCCAGGTTGCTCGTCAATTCAGTCAGGAAAATCACGAGCGTAACTGCGGCGACAACCAGTGCAGCAAGGCCAAAGGCATTCAACGGCGCCAGGCTTTCACCGAGCCACAATGCGAGGCCGGTATTCGAAACAGCGGCAGCCAGGCTCAGGCCTCCACCGAACAGGATCAGCACACCCCACGGCAGACGCACAGCGTCTTCCCAGGTCATGAGACGTGACTGCCTTGCGTCATCGCTTGGCAACAGGAACAGTAAGACCGCGGCCGTCATAACGATACCGGGATCCGATATACCCGTCAGGCCTGTCAATTCGGTGAGCGGCCGTCGCAGCATCCAGGAAAAAACAACGGCAGCGAAGATGATAGCGACACGTTTTTCCGCTGTCGTCATTGGCCCGAGTTCTTCGCGAAGTTCGTGCAGATGATCGTTGACTGCATCGCTGGCCGGGATGTTCACCGGATACAGGAATCGCGTTAGCACGAGCCAGGCGATCGGCAGCATCACGATCGTCACCGGTATTCCCACCGTCATCCAGCGTGCGAAACTGATTTCAATGTTGTAGTTCTCGGCCAGGAAGCCGATCAACAGCGCGTTCGGCGGCGTACCGACTAACGTTGCGAGTCCGCCGATGCTTGCTGAATACGCGAGGCCAAGCAGCATTGCGATCTGAAAATCGCTGCGACTCTTGTCCGACAGGTCGGGTACATTGTCGCGAACCACTGCAATCACTGACAGCACGATCGGCAACAACATCATCGTGGTCGATGTGTTCGTCATCCACATGCTCAAGCCAGCACAGACGAACATGAATCCGCCAATCAGCCGCCGCCCGTCGGTTCCGGTGCGATCGAGAATCGCGAGCGCAATGCGCCGATGCAGATCCCAGCGCTCGAGCGCCAGCGCCATCATGAAGCCGCCCAGGAACAGGTAGATGATCGGGTTCGCATAGGGCGCTGCCGCATCCCGGATCGTCGCGATGCCGAGCGGATCGAAGATGACGATCGGCAGAAAAGCGGTGACCGGTACCGGAATGGCCTCGGTCGCCCACCAGATCGCCATCCACAGGCCCACGGCAGCTGCCCGCCATGCCTCGGGACTCATGGTGTCCTGCCACTGCTCGGTGACGAGCATCAGCGCGAACACGGCAGGACCGAGGACACGCCCAACCAGCTGGTAGGTCTCGGGCGGCCGGGCGACCGGGAGTTCTGCAGGCTCGTGCGTAGTAGTCATCTGACGGCGATCGTTATCCGCGGCCGATAAAAAGGGGAGCCGAAGCTCCCCTCTTGTTTTAGTGATCGCTCCTAGAAGTCCATCCTCAGATCGAGGTAGTAATAGACGCCCAGATCGCGGTGCGCATCGGCCCAGTAATTGAACGACTTGTCAGCCAACGGCGCGCGCTCGTCGGTGAAGTTGTTGATGCCGAGGCGAATCCGGGAATCGGCATCGATCAGGTCGAAATCGTAGTCGAAATAGGCGTTGTATGTCGTCATGGATCCCAGGATGTACCGGGTTCCGTCGGACAGGGTATTTGAGGAGTCATAGAAACTACCCAGCCTGTTCATGGTTACACCCGCGCCCCAGGCGTCCTTCGACCAACGCAGGCTGGCGTTATGTTTTTCGTCCGCGTTGCCGTCAACCCCCAGCAGGTCCGCGAACCCCTGGACCGCAGTGTTGGCCGGAAGCTCGCCGCTCTCCACCGCCTCGATCAAGACGGCAGCGTTGCCGCCCGCTTTCTGCTCGTACTTGTCGTAGAAGGAGCCGACATACCGGAAGTCGAACTGGCCGAATCGGGTGTCCTTCGCGTAGTAAATGCCCAGGTCATAGCCCCCGATGGTGCGAGTGTCCAGGTTGGCATAGACGTCTTCGACGGCAAAGACCTCACCTGCCGGGCACACGCCGGCGTCGAGGAAGAACTGAGCATCGCCTGCATCGGGGTCCTCGCGCAATACGACCTCGTTGAAGACCTCGCCGGCGCAATTCGCGGTGCCGGCCTGGAGGCGGTACAAAAGGTCCAGGATAGTGTGGTTTTCCTCGCCGAACAGCCCGATCGTGTCGTCCTTTTCGATCTCCCAGAAATCCAGCGTGAAGGTCAGGTTGTCCGTGGCGTCCCAAACGACGCCGATCGAGGTATTGGTGGATTCCTCGGACACCAGGTCCTTGCTGCCCTGGGCCCGGCGCTGCACGCTCGAGTTGCAGTCCAGATTTTCTCCGGTAAAGTCCTCGACGTACAGGCAGACGTGGTCGTCGCGGTTATTCTGGCGCACCACAAGTTCCTCGTTGACGGTGATCAGGTTGGGGGCCCGGAACGCCTCGGACCAGGAACCGCGGAACAGCAGCTGGTCTATTGGCCGCCAGCCGAAGGCAAACTTGCCGACCGTGGTGTCACCCACGTCCGAGAGGTCCTCGTAACGTGCGGCCAACTGTATATCCAGGGTTTCATGCAGCGGAATGGCAAATTCCGTGAACAGCGAGGTGACGTCACGCCCGCCGCGGCTGTCCGCTGTGGGACTGGAATTGGCCACGTCTCCGACGATTGGATAAGTGGGGCCTTCGAAGGCCGTGAACACGATGGTGCCGTCAAGGCGTGGATCCCGGTCGTCCACGAAGGATTCCTCGCGGTACTCGACGCCGGCCAGGAAACCCACAGGACCAGCTGGCATCTCGAACAGCTCGGCATTGGTCAGCTTGAAGTCGATCATCTTGAGATCGGTCTCGTTCTTGCGGTAGACGTCTATCAGCGCCTGTTCCAGGTTCGAATCGATGCCCGCGCTGAACGGGTTGTAGGCAGCCGGAGTCGGGTCGTCCAGGGCTGCCTGCATCAGGCTGTTGGAAACCCGGTTATGCGTCACATCGTTGCGTTCGGCCTCAGACCAGGTCAAAGCGGTCTCCCAGTCCCAGTCGCCCATGGTGCCGCGAAAGCCCTGCAGGAAACGCCAGGTGTTATTGTCCACGTCGATAATGCGTGGGACTTCGGCCCAGCGGTAATTGTCGATCTCGAGGCGCTCACCTTCGTCGGCCACGTCTGCATAAAATGGAAGTTCGTCCCCATTTTCATCACGCAGGCGACTTGGTGACCCGAGAGGCCCGAACGGGTTGTAGTAATTGGCCGGGCCCAGCTGCAGATCGGCCTGGCCCGAGCTGGCCAGCGACGAGTGCCGCAACAGGTTGGAGTCGGCCTCGTACCAGGACAGTTCGGTGAAGGCCTCGACGCCGCTCGCCATCTCGTGGTTGATGTACAGGAACAGGTTGTAGCGTTCCAGTTCGGACACAAGGTCGCGGTTGTTGTTCAGGTTGTACCGGCCGTCGGGCCGCGTGCCAGGGTCAGGGGCGGCACACATCACCTCGTTGATGACCCAGGCGTCGGCCGCATCGCATTCCGTGCTGTCGATCGGGTAGGTCTCGAATTCACCCGCGCTGTCGGTCAAGACGCCATGGGAATCGCCACTAACGCTGCTGCGGAAATCGAATTGGCCATACAGTGAATTCGCGCTGTCGTTGACGAAGCCCGTGTCGCCCTCCCATGGGGTTCCGATCAGGTGTTGAAGCGCCCAGTCTGCCTGCCCCCACTTGGCTTCGTCCTGAGAATTGACCCGGTCGCGCTTGTAGAAATCGAAGAACACGCCGACATTGGTCCGGCCCCCGTTGAAAAACTTTCCCCATTCCACGTTGACGCGCTGGTCGCCACGGGAAACGTGGTCATATTCATCCAGGCGCGCTCTCACGGTCAGCCCCTCCAGGTCCTTCTTGAGTACGCTATTGATGACTCCGGCTACGGCGTCAGCGCCGTAGATCGCCGAGGCGCCATCGCGCAGCACCTCAACCCGTTCCATGCCGAACACTGGCATGGCATTGGAGTTCACCGAGTTGACCGGCACGAAGCTGCCGCCGACCTCCTCAGTCTGATAGCCCGCGGCCTGCACCATGCGGCGGCCGTTCAGCAGCACCAGCGTATTGCCGGTACCCATGTTACGCAGGTTGAAGGCGCCGATGTCGCCGCGCGCCGAGTTCACGCCACCGGATATGTTTTCCGCTTCGTTAAAGAGGTTCTGCCCCATCTCGGGCATGTAGTCGAACAACTCGTCGCCGGAACTGATGCCCAGCGCCTCGATTTGGGCGGCGTCCATGACCGAAACGGCGAGCGCATCGGAAATCTTGGCGCCCTTGATCTGCGTGCCCGTGACAGTGATTTCATCGACCGCTTCATCGACTTCCTGCGCAAGTGCATTGCTGGCAGCAAAGGGCAACAGGATTACGCCGACAAGAAGTGAACTTGCGCGCCGCAAACCGCGCGGCAACAGTGCGTCAGTGAACATTGTTTTCTCCCCTCAATGAGCTCGTCACGCCATTCATACTGATGGCTTCATGACTTTAACTTCGAACTCAGTAACAACCCAACTCTGCCACAGGCGTATGGCCGCCGCAATCCAGAATTTTACTTTAATTGCAGGAAGTTACGCTCCAACCCTGCCGCCGAGTCGACGAGGCGCTCGTGAGACGCGTTAAGCCATTCAAAACCTGCTTCGAGCGACAGATTATGACCGGCCAGCATGCGCAACACTTCTTCAGCTTGCGGGCCGCCGAGGCCGCTGCGTCCCTCGACCATTGCGGCCGGATCCATCGCCTGCCTGATCACGCCGACGTCCAGCGGCAGGTCCTGCCCAGTCGATTCCTCATAGATTCGGACCAACTCTTCGTCGTGCAGATCTTTCGGCCGCTTGCCTTCAGCGCGCCCGTAGCTCGTGAGCTCCGACGCGTAATGGTGGCCGATACGGAACGGCACGCCGGCTTCATGCAGTAATACATCCGCGACTTCGGTCATCGTCGAATAATCAATATCCACCTCGTCGAGCGCGCGCTGCTTGTCGATGATCAGGTGCGTCATCACAGATACATAAGCCTTATACATGGCCTGCGCCTGTGCCGCGGTATGCAGCGCTTGTGTACCGGGCCGATAATCGTTCATACCGGAGTTGGTGTTGTGTGCATTGAGCGTGACCGTATGCGCACTGCCAACTACGCCCGTTGCCAGGAGCCGCACCTGGTCCAGCGGTCGCGGGTTGCGCTTTTGCGGCATGATGCTGCTGACATCCGTCTGCTCTTCCTCGAGCAAGATCCAGGGCACGGGATCGTGGTACTGCGTGTGCAGGTTTTGCATTAACTGGCCTATCGTGATCGCCGATGTGGCCAGCACATTCGCGAATTCGATCTTCGAATCGACCGAAGATACGAGATTCGCGTCGTAGGAGTTCTCGACGAGTCCGTCGAAGCCGAGCAATTCGGCGAGACGCTCGCGATTGATCGGAAAACCCGAGGTACCGAGTGCCGCAGCGCCGAGCGGACTGCGATTCAAACGCGTGTAGGCCTGCTGCAAACGCTCGGCATCGCGCTCGAAAGCTGCAGAGAACGCGAGCAGGTAGTGCGCCAACGTTGTCGGCTGCGCCTGCACGCCGTGAGTGTAGGCCGGAATGATCGTGTCGACATGTCGTGCGGCCAGGTCGAGCAGCGCTAACCGGGCAGCAAGCAGCGCGTCATAGCTATCGAGCAACGCCTCACGCAACGCCATGCGCCGATACGTCGAGCCAACATCCTGCCTGCTCCTTCCTGTGTGCAATCGCGATGCTTGCGGTCCTGATAGCTCCAGGAGTCGTGCTTCGAAATCGAGATAGTTGCTTGAGCGTGCGCTGCCTGCGTGACCTTGCTCATCGATAACCGTCGCGATGCCTTTGGCGATTGACGCTGCAAGGTCGGCGGGCACAAGGCCCTCCTCCGCCAGCATGACGATCGAGGCTTTATTGATCTGGCCCAAGTGGTGGAAGTCGTCGTGTGTCTCGGCCCACAGCGCTAAGGCTGGCAGCAAGAACAAAAAGCCCGCTAAAAAAGTAGTCCGGCGCAATCGTCAGTCCTCGTGACGTATCAAGGTCCGTTCACGCCACCGTAGGCGACGCCGGTCAGCCGCGCCATATCGGTCTTGAACGTCGTCAGGTCGTCAAGATTGAAATCCTGCAGGTGACGGTGCCCGGCGGCCCTGGCCAGAACCGTCATCAGTTCCACCGATGCGCTGAAGAACCTCGCCAGCCGTTCGGCTGCAATGTCCACGGGCAGGCGGTCACGCAGGTGTTGTTGCTGCGTCGCAATGCCGACCGGGCAGTTGTTCGTGTGACAGGCACGCATGCCGACGCAGCCAATAGCCTGGATCGCGGCGTTCGATACCGCAATTGCATCCGCGCCCAGCGCCATCGCTTTGGCAAAATCAGCGGGATGGCGCAAACCGCCCGTAATCACCAGCGTCACGCCATCGGCCTGGCTCGCATCGAGATGTCGTCGCGCCCTCGCCAGCGCCGGAATCGTCGGTACAGATATGTTGTCACGGAAGATCAGCGGCGCGGCGCCCGTCCCACCACCGCGACCATCGAGGATGATGTAATCGACGCCAATGTCGAGTGCCGCGTCGATGTCTTTCTCGATGTGTTGCGCCGACAACTTAAAACCAACAGGAATACCGCGCGTTTTCTCCCTGACTTCGGCAGCAAATTCTCTGTACTGGTTCAGCTCGCTCCAATCCGGAAAACGCGCCGGTGAAATCGCAGGCGATCCAACGGGCAGGTTGCGTACGTCAGCGATCTTGCCTTTGACCTTTTCGCCCGGCAGGTGACCGCCCGTGCCGGTCTTGGCACCCTGACCGCCTTTGAAGTGAAACGCCTGCGTCTTTTCGACTTTGTCCCACGAAAATCCGAAGCGTGCCGACGCCAACTCATAGAAATAACGGCTGTTAGCTTCCTGTTCTTCTGGAAGCATGCCGCCCTCACCCGAACAGATGCCGGTGCCGGCCAACTCGGCGCCTTTGGAGAGCGCGACTTTGGCTTCCTCGGACAATGCACCAAAACTCATGTCGGAGACGAACAACGGGATGTCGAGAGTAAGCGGCCTGGCTGCGTTCGCGCCGATCACGGCGTCGGTGCCAACCGGATCTTCATCAAGCAGTGGCAGCTTGTGCAACTGACCAACAACAAACTGCAGGTCGTCCCATTTCGGCAGGTCATTGCGCGACACGCCCATCGCCGCCGCCGGGCCATGGTGGCCGACTTTGCTCAAGCCCTCATTCGCCAGCTTGCGTATGAACTTTACGTACGGCTCATCGCTCGTTCCGGTGTGGTCCTGGTACACACCCTGGTACGCATCGCGCTGGTACGGTTGCGGATGCGAACCGGACCACGCGCGGATTTCGTCTTCATCGACAAGAACGCTGCCACTTTCTACCCAGGCATTGAATTTCGGCAGTGTCTCGCTATGGTTGTATTCGCTGATGCCGGTGTCCAGTCGATAGTCCCAACCGTGCACGCCGCAGATAAGATTATGGCCATCGACATGGCCATCGGACATCAGTGCGCCGCGGTGCGCGCAGCGGCCGTACATGACGGACACCTCGTCATCGAAACGCACAATAACGAGATCGACGTCAGCCACAAGGGCATGTGCCGGCGCGCGGTCCTTGAGGTCATTCCATTTAGCAATTGCAATTTTTTTCATTCGTATCGGAACCTGTTAACGGCTAATGCGGCAACGACAAGCGTGCCGGTGAGTAAGACAATAACATTGGAAATCGCTGACGCCGCACCGGCCTGAAAACTGATGAGCTTGTGCAAGGCATCCATCGTCCAGCCAGTTGGCATCAACATCTGCAGTCCCTGCATCCACTCAGGCGTAACTTCGATCGGCCACCAGCAGCCGCCCAGTGCGGCCAGCAGGTTTGCGATCAGCACGCCGAGTCCGGCAGCCTGCCCCTCTGTTCTGGCGAGACTGCCAAGCAGCAGCCCGGCCGAGGCGCAAAAGGCCGCCCAGGCCGCCAGTACGAGTGCAATCATTGCCACGTCCGGGCCCCAATCCATTTTGAAAAGAAACGTGCCGACCAGAAGAGCAAAGCCGACCTGCAACGCAGCGAGCAGCATGCGCGCGCCCCATTTGCCTGCGACGACCTCGGCTCGCGTCATCGGCGCCGAAGCAAGCCGCCGCAACAATCCCCGCAGTCGCTCCAGCACCAGCATGCTGCCACCGCTGGTTAACAGCACCAGCAACGTGAACATGACGAGAATGCCCGGAATCGCCTGTTCGAAGCCCACCGGTATCACCTGCCGTTGCCCGGCCGCGGAGACCTCGAGCTGCCACACTCTCGTCTCACCATTCAGTTCGACAAGCGCAGCCGCGTTCAGTGGCGCATCGGATCGTGCATCGGCTGTCACGACATCGGCAAGTGCCGTATACAGGCTGCGTTGAATTCGAATTACTTCAAAATTGCGCAACAGCGCCGATGCTTTGGTGTCGAAGCTGGCGTCGACCTGCTCTCCGGCGGCTATCTGCTGGCTGAAATCGTCAGTCAGCGTCAAGACACGTTGTGGCAGCTTGCCTTCGGCATCGGCGACCACATCTGCGCGCCACTCCGGATCGAACTCGTTCTCACGGAGCCGCAAGTCGATCTGTTCCTTGAGAAACCCGGGCGTTTTGGCTGCGATGACGATCGGCGTCGCGTCACCACCCGCCATGCCGCCCGAGAAGCCGGACATCACCGTGCCAATGAAGTAAAAGAAGATCGGCGGCATGACAAACAACCAGGCCAGTGTGCCGCCTTGCCGTAGCTGATTGCGAACGTCGTGCCAGGCGATGAAGACAACGTTCTTCATGCCTGGGCAAATCCGCTTCGCAGCCGCCAGGCGCAGATCGAAAGCCCGCTGGCGGCGGCCGCGGCAACGATGAGCCAACTGTTGACGTCAATTATCCAGGCGCCGACCTCGGTGATCTCGGATGTCAACTTGTCTACAACAAATCCGTTCGGTGACAGGCGTCCGATCGCCGCGATCCAGCCAGGCAATACAGCAAGCGGAAAGAAACTCCCTCCGGCCATCAGTAACGGAAACAGCAGCATCGATGAGATGACGCTGGCCGTGTTCTGATTACTGAACAGCATTTGCAGTGCTGCGAACCACGAGAACAATGCGACGCCGGATAGTGCTACCCACACGAGCGACGACGGAAATTTCGCCCACGATACGCCGTGATATAAGAACCCCAGGACAAGTGTCAGCCCACCAATAATCGCAATCACAACGGCAGCGGCTAACGCTTTGCCGATGACGAAACTACCGAGTTGTCCGGGCGAATAGACCAAACGCCGGAGGGTCCCATGATCGCGCTCAACCCAGAAGTCACTCGCGAGACCATTGGAGGAAAACATGACCGCCATCATGATAATGCCCGGCAGATACAACAGCGCGAGTGATACTTGCACATCAGTCGCCGGCGGCCCGACGATTTCCACATTGATGACCGGAGGAAACAGCTGTGGCGCGACGACTTCAATCTTGTTCTGGATGGCAACAGCAATCGCCGCAACCGCCGCGTCGTTCGACTCATCAACCAGGGACTGGATCGTATTGATTTCTTCGCCGAACAGCTGATGCGCGTAAAATCCGGCGTCGAGTACAATTTCGGTCACGTCGGTAATGATGCCCGGCAGGATCGTTTGCGCAGGGTTGGTCTTGAGCGTCAACGTGACCGGTTCGGCATCGAGAAACGCGTCGCCAAATCCTGCCGGGATTATCAGCAGGCCGCTCGCCTCGCCCGCGTTGACACGCTCTGTGCCCTCCTCGACCGTGGTCTTTTCCACGGAAATCAGTTCGCCAATGTCACCAGCGCTGTACGCCCCGGCGATCAGCACGCTGAGAAACGATTCATCCTGATCAGCTATTAGCAACACGCCGTGCGGCTGCGCGCCGTCGCCGCTCATCAGCATCGTAATAAGGCCACCGACCGTGAGCGGGATAGCAAACCAGATCGCGGTCTGCATCAGGTCCTGGCGCCACCGCGAAAGGTCCTTACGGAATGATGTCAGGGCGAAGTTCATAAGATTATTCGCGCAACTCCTTGCCTGTCAGCAACAGGAACAGCGTTTCGAGGTTGGGACTTCGTAAAATGGTTTCGGTGACGACGCCACCGGCGTTCGAAATCACCGCAAAAATATCGGGTAGATGCTGCGATGCGCGCGACAGCGTCAGCGTGACACATTCTTCTTCCTGGGTGATGACTTCGAGGTCGAGATCGTCACGCTCTATCAGCGTGTCAACAGCTTGCCTCGTTTCGTCCAACGGAAAGGTCCCGTTCAATTGCAGTACGTCGCGGGCGCTAAGCTTGGCGCGCAGCTCATTGACCGTGCCCTTGGCGATCAGCTTACCGTTGTCGATGATCGCAAGAGAGTCGCACAGTCGCTCGGCCTCCTCCATGTAATGCGTTGTGTAGAGGACACACGCACCTGCGTCACGCGCGGCTTCGACCATGTCGAACAGGCGCGCTCGCGACTGCGGATCGACGCCGACGGTTGGTTCGTCGAGCAGTATGACGGGGGGCTTATGCACGATGCCACAACCGAAATTCAGGCGGCGCTTCATTCCGCCCGAAAATTCCTTGGGCAGATCTTTCGCGCGATCGACGAGGCCGATCGTGTCGAGCACTTCACTTACGCGTGAGTCGAGTTCGGCTCCACGTAGCCCGTAGGCCTTGCCCCAGTAACGCAGATTCTCGATAGCCGGCAGGTCTTCGTACAATGCCAGTTCCTGCGGGACGACCCCCAGATTCTGCCGGGCCGCCTTGCCGTCAGAAACAACGTCATGACCCGCCACGGATGCGTGACCGGACGTCGGCCGCAGCAGGCCCGAAATACAGTTGATTGCCGTCGACTTCCCGGCACCATTGGGGCCGAGCAATCCGAAAACGGTGCCTTTACCGGCCTCGAAACTAATCTGATCCACGGCGACGAGATCGCCATAGTTTTTTGTGAGTTCGTCTACTTTGAGCATGGTCGGAGACAATAACGTAAAATCGGCCACACACCAATTCGGTCGCAGGATGATAACAATGCAGACAATCAGATCGATACTCGCCGCTTTGTTCCTTTTCACGGTCGCTGGCGCGCAAGCAGAAACTATCGCAGTTATCGGCACCGGTAGCGTAGGTGGCGCGCTCGGACCCGAGTTTGCCGCACAGGGCCATACGATCGTCTATGGTTCACGGGATCCTTCAAGAAGCGACGTAGCGGAACTCGTGACACGCACAGTCGGTGGTGCATCTGCGACTACTCAGGCGGAAGCAGTCAAAGATGCCGACATTGTAGTGCTTGCCGTTCCAGGCTTGCTTGTCGAAGAGATTACAAAAAGCCTCGGTGACTTATCGGGAAAGATCATTATCGATCCGACAAATCCTCTCAAGCGATCCGAGACAGGACTGGAATTCGGCGTTGATACATCAAATGGCCAGATCATTCAGGCTGCCGCCCCTGACGCGTACGTCGTCAAAGCTTTCAACACGCTGAATTGGAAAACGATGGTTGATCCCGAAGAATCCGGCGGACCGGTATCGATTCCGCTCGTAGGAGACAACGCCGCGGCAAAGGCAACGGTCGCTGCACTGGTTGAAGGAATGGGGCTCGAGGCGATCGATCTCGGCGGCATTGAGAACGCGCATTGGGTCGAAGGCATGCTTATTCTTTGGATCAACAATCGTTACGGCAGCACGCGCGATTCTTTCGACTACCACTTGCGCAAGGTTCCGTGATACTCAAACGACTGATCCCCGTTATCGCAATAGCCTTTGCGTATGCGCCGGCCCATGCGGAGGACTATGCCGCCCTGCTCGACGAAGCCATAGAAAACGTCGAATGGGAGTTCCAAAAAGAGTGGGCGTTCACTGAAACATCGCTGAGCGAAGGGGAACTCTTCGTCGGTCGCTTCGATCCTCGACCCGAGGACGATGAGCAATGGACTCTGATCTCGGTCGATGGCAAAGAGCCAACAAGTCGCCAGCGCCGTAAGTACCTGCACGACAAAGATGAGCATCGCGGCGACTCTAACGATGACGACAATCGGATCACGGCAATCGTGAACCGCGACAGTCTTGAACTGGTTGAAGAAACTGACGAGCATTGGCTGTTTACCTTCGCGCCAGCCGAGGACGAAGAAGCCTTCCTGAACAGCGTCGACGCAATGATCAGGATTGTAAAAGACGGACGCTACGTCGATTCACTCGAGATGCGTAACTTCCAGGACATCAAACCGGGTTACGGCACAAAAATTACCACGTTTCAGATGCGTTTTTCCTTCGGGCCAGCGGTGGCAGGAGGCACAATCGTGCCGCAGTCCATTGACGTAAATGTCACAGGCCGCGCACTGCTATTCATTGGCTTCGATGAAACCGAGGTCACAAAGTACAGCGACTTCGAACACGTCGTCGACTCAACCGGAGCCAATCTATGACCTCATGTACCTTTACAAAACCGCTCCTGGTTTTGGCCGCAACGCTGTTTATCGCCAACTGCGGTGGCGAAGTGCCGCAAACCGAGCCCGAAAAAAGCAGTATCGAGGCACTCGCAGATGAATATCTCGCGGCAACGCTGCAACGCTTCCCGGCGATCGGCACCTACCTTGGCATCGATGGTGTTCGTCACGACCGGCTTTACGACAATTCGCTGGACGCGCTTGCCGAGTGGCAACGTCGGGACGATGCATGGTTGGCCGAGCTGAATTCAATCGGCGCGCCGGAAGACATCGGCAGCCGTGACTGGGTGACTTACGGCATTATGCACGAGTATCTGGAAAGCACCGCCGCGACAAAAATTTGCCGCAGCGAGCTCTGGCAGGCCAGCACTACGACGGCATGGCACACAGGCCTGCCGTTCCTTTTCGATATTCAGCCAGTGGACACCGAGGATCTGCAGCAGCAAGCGCTCGACCGGCTACGTGAAGTTCCTGGGTATTTGGATACTGAAATTGCGAATCTACGCCTGGGACTCGAACTGGGTTATAGCGCGCCGCGCGTAACCGTCGAAAAGGTTCCCGCCGAAGTACGGTCGCTTATCTCGGATACCAGTCCGTTTCTGAATCTCGCGACTCGTGTCGACAACGAGGAGTTTACGGTAAAGGTAAACGCAATCACTAAGGACGAGATCGAACCGGCGATCGAGCGTTTTGCTGACTTCATCGAAAACGTCTATCTCGATCAGGCGCGCGAAGAAATTGCACTGAGTGCAAACAGGGACGGTGCGAAGTGCTATCCGGCACTGGTGCGATCATTCGCGACCGTGCAACCGTCTGCCGAAGAGATTCACGCGTTGGGGCTGCAGCAGATTGACGGTATTCGGGCAGAGATGCAGGCCGTCATCGACGAACACTTCGGTGGCGGTTCGATCGACGAGTTTCTGCGCAGGGTCAATACGGATCCGGAATTTACGTTCGAATCCGAAGACGCCGTGTTGCAATACTCGCTCGATGCTCTCGATGCCGCCAAACAGGCGATGGGGAGTGTGTTCGGCCGCCTGCCGAAAGCGGACGTTGAGATCAAGCCGTATCCCGAATTTGCCGAAAGCGGCGTCGGCGAGTATCACCCGTCCTCAGAGGACAGCACACGTCCCGGCATCTTCTATATCTCGGTCACAGATCCGACGCATCGCAGTCGCGCGCCGCAGCAATCGACCCTGTATCACGAGACGTATCCGGGGCATCACCATCAGATCGCGCTTGCGCTCGAACTCGGCGACAAAGTCCACCCGATCGCACGCTACTTTGGCAACTCAGGATTTTCGGAGGGCTGGGGCTTGTACGCCGAGCGGCTGGCCGATGAACTGGATCTGTATGGCGATGCGCTTGACTATATGGGCATGCTGTCCGACCAGGGAGCACGCGCCGCCCGGCTGGTCATCGATACCGGCCTGCACACTAAAGGCTGGAGCCGGCAGCAAGCTGTCGATTACATGGCCAGCAACACGGCATGGGCCATGGTCGATATCGAGAATGACATCAATCGCTACATCTCCTGGCCGGGACAGGCCAACGCTTACATGCTCGGCATGCTCGAAATCCGCCGCCTGCGGACACTAGCGGAGTACGAGCTCGGCGACGCGTTTGATCTGAGCGCATTTCACGATCGGGTGGTCGGCTTCGGCGGCACCACGCTACCGATGCTGCACGTGTCCATCCTCGCGTGGATCGAGGAGATGCGGGAAGCCGACGCAGGGTAAATGGTGCCGGATAGGTGACTCGAACACCTGACCCCATCATTACGAATGCGTTTTTCGCTGGGCGCAACCGGGAATATCCGGGGAGACTTGGGAAACCTTCAATTCTACAACTCCATATTTTAATTGAATTAATTGCAGATAATTGGGCATACACGGGAAAACACGATATTATTCGGGTTATGAGTCCCCTGCGTGTCCCCGATGTCACGACCTGAAAACCTACCAAGCAAGTTAACCGAAACGTCGATCCCGAGTTTACCGATCGGTGACCGCCGTTATGATGTCCCTGATCATCAGATAAGTAACCTTTACATGACGGTTTACCCTTCCGGCAAGAAGTCATGGGTGTATCGCTATCGGGCAGATGGCAAGAGCAAACGATTCCGCATTGGTGACGGTTCAATAAAACCTCCGACCGCAAGGAACAAAGCAAAGAAGATTGCTGGTGAGATCGCGAACGGAATCGACCCGAACGCAGAAAAGGAACGTGAGCGTCAGGATAGAGTGAGGTCCAGAGAGGGAACCCTCAGTTCGTTCCTTGAGAATCGATATGGCCCGTGGGTGACAGTGGAGCGTAAAACAGGCAGAGAAACCGTGCAATCCATCAAGGGCTCTTTCCCCAACCTTCTCCATAAACCTATGGACGAAATCACTAGCTGGGAAATCGAGAACTGGCGCAAGGAAAAACACAAACTTAGAAGATCACCCAGTACGACTAATCGGCAGATCGCCGCCCTTAAGGCATGCTTGTCAAAAGCGGTTGAATGGGACGTTATTGATAAGAACCCGCTTCATGGACTCAAGCTTTCACTAGTGGATCGCTCGCCGATACCTAGAATTATTGACGATGAGGATGAAAAGCGCCTGAGGTCGGCGCTTCGGGCCCGTGACAAAGAAATGCGCAGGCAGCGCACTGCAGCAAATGAATGGCGCAATCAGCGCCACTATGAACTCCTACCCAACTATGGCGCATACGTTGATCACCTCGAACCGATGGTACTGCTCGCCCTTAACACGGGAATGCGCCGAGGTGAAATTTTTCAATTGCGGTGGGTGAATGTATCCAACAAAAAGGTAATAGTTAGAGGAAAGACGGCGAAGAGCAGTCAGACGCGCACCATACCGCTCAATCGGGAAGCCCAAACAATTTTCAAACAGTGGAACTCCAACAGCATGTGGGTGTTTCCCGGATCGGGTGGATTGCCGCTTACTACCATTAAGCGATCATGGGGCGGAATTAAGACGGTTGCAGGGTTTCCTACCCTCCGCTTCCACGACCTTCGGCATACTTTCGCCACTCGTGTGCTTCAGAAGGGATCGGACATAAAGACGGTATCTGCCCTACTCGGTCATGCGGATATTTCTACTACAGCAAAATATCTTCATGCAACGGATGAAAGTAAACGAAAAGCAGTGGAGCTGTTATGAGTTTCCAATTTACCGAAGACATCTGCGAGGACTTGATGGACCCCGCCTATGTTGATAAACCGATCGGTACAGAAGATCAGTTTGAACGCTTTATCAAGAGAGTAGAGCAAGCGATCGATGAGTTTCCAACGTACGGCGATTTTAAGCCCAGAAGAGTGAGAAAAAGGGAGCTCAAGGAAGCAAAGAAGGCTGTTGATACTTTACGTGAGACTCTCTTCTCCCCAGGCAGCAATTTTCAGTATCTGTGCAGCGAGCGCCCAGTTTTTTCCTATATGTTTCCAAGCGGCCCGCCCGACGCTGATAAAGTTGAGTCCGAACTCAAGACAATTGGCGTTCTGATCGACTTGCATCTAGAGTATTCGTTGAGCAGGCGCCAGAGAAAAATAATCCCGCCTGTACGTCGTTTCGCCGCAAAATTGGCGTTTGAGTATTTTCGAGTTTTTGACCGCCTTCCAGATAAAGCCAATAAAAAGGTTGGCCGATCTGGAAGCCCAGTAGTGCAAAGCCCCTTTGTAAATTTCCTTGGTCATGCATTGGATGCTCTGGTCGCGGAGGGTTTCCTTGATGTCGAAAAACGACCCGCGGACATGAAGTTTCTTACTAAAGAGGCGATCAAGGAAGCGAGTTTTGAAATAAAGGCTACAAAGGAAGGGTCGGCGTTTTTGTCGCCTCTTCGTGAGTCAGGCTTCGATGGACGCAGCACTCTGTCCATAGGTATTCCAAGAAAGGGAAATTGACCCTTCTTTCCGGCCGTTATTTCCCCTGCCCACCAACGGCTGCATGCAAAAATAGCCTCGCTTTCGCAGAGATCTGCGATCAATTTCGAATATATACGCGAAATGTGAGGTTGGATATGGAAAAGAAACTCTTGAACCGTACCGAGGCTGCTACATACCTTGGTTTTGACCGACGTACGCTAAGAAACTGGGAGAAGCAAAACTTCGGGCCACGCCCGGAAAGACTTCCAAGCGGGCAACCCTATTATTCTCGCGAATCTCTAGACAAATTCGTTGCGAGTTTTTCTGATGTCGGAGAAAGCCGTGAAGAGGGTTCGGCTTGAACCCGTTTATAACACAGGCTGTTGCCGTTCAAAGAAAGATTGAGGACGGCGATTCTTTGGACCAATTCGACAAAGAAGTCGTTAACTTCGCGCTGCAACGACTCATCCGAAAAGGACGCATGCCTTTTCAGCGATTTCGTGACCATTACGTCATCGGAACCGAGCGCAAGAAGATTCTTGATGGGGCCGACTACTATCGAACAATCCTCATGCATCGCAAAAGCGATATTTGGTATCCCGATTCCGATACTTCTCAATTGTCGGTTTGTGCGGTCTACGTAAGTTCACAAATAGAGCCGCCCGACCCTAGTGTGTTTGACGCAGATCGAGGACGGCCTGACGACTACCTGCATGAGCTGATCGACCGAGCCAACATCGGACCGGCCACACAGTGCAGCTATCAGAAATTACTAGAAGAGGCTCCACCCGACTGGCGAATTGGTGCAGTTGGAACAGTCCAGGAATCTCTTCGTCGTTATGTACGCGAGCTTAGCCTAATTGACTCAATGGTCGCTGCGGAAGAAAGGGACGCGCTTGAAGACCATCTTCGACATCAGGCGAGAACAAAGACAAAAGACATTCCGAACGGGAATCTTGAGGCCGTTATGGAAGCTTATCTGG